>Ga0102590_1000451_pt1 | contig 92124 bp, 82 predicted proteins | sample AraplaMF_Col_mMF_FD_76859 | JGI IMG/M metagenome (GOLD analysis project Ga0102590, IMG submission 76859) | Arabidopsis root microbial communities from the University of North Carolina, USA - plate scrape MF_Col_mMF | ecosystem: Host-associated > Plants > Roots > Endosphere | place: USA... | reverse complement strand
GAGCCACCCCCGTACATGGCTCTCCGTCGCCCAGATGGCGGAATTGGTAGACGCGCCAGCTTCAGGTGCTGGTACCCGAAAGGGTGTGGAGGTTCGAGTCCTCTTCTGGGCACCATTCCCATTGTAAGTCCTTGTTAGGACATGTGTTTCAGCAAGATCAAAGACTTGCGAACTGCGCTTGGTACAAACTTCTGGTACAAAGGCAGTTTCACAATGGGTGTCGTAGTGCGCAATCTTTACAACGTAAATGGTCGGTGGAAATACCGAAAGGTAATCCCTGTTACGCTCAGGCCGCACGTCCCTGGCAACCTCACAGAATTTGTACGATGGCTTGGTTCAGGCAGCCAAAATAGCGCTGAGGTCACGGCCCGTTATTCGGCCGCCGCTAAGGAGTGCGAAGGCCTCCTGGAGGTGGCGAAGAAGCGCTCACTTGGTTCCTATGATGAACTCAGCGCTGAGATGATTGCTCATATCATTGGAACCGAGCGCAGCAATTTGCTCTTGGAAGATGATGAGGAGCGATTTGACCAAGAAGCGGACATCTTGTTCGAGCATGTTCGTCAGCAGCTCGCTGCTTCAGGTGCAGGCGCAATCGTAAATGACGATTCCGACCGTCGATGGAATAATCGACAGGAAACGCTTGAGGCGTACCTAGCAAATCTTAGACACGACTATGCTCGCGGAACGGTCGACGCCTTCCACATCGCTGAGCTCATAGATGTGTGTGCCTCTCATGGGCTTTTCGTCGATCCGCAAAGCTTGAGCTTCCGGCGGCTCGCCAAGGCTTATCTTGGGATGCAGATCGAAGTCAGCGAAGCAAGGCTACAGAGGCAGTCAGGGGTGATCGTACCGACACCAGAGCCTCCAAAGACTTCGACGGTGCAGCAGGTGATCTCCGGCGGCCTAACGCTGCGGGAGCTAGCCGAGAAGAAGCTCACGATGAAGAATAAGAGCGAGGCGACCGCTCAGGCTACCGAGACAGCGCTTCGGTTGTTTGAGAGCATCTATGGAAGTCGCGAAATGGAAACTATTACACGCCGGGAAGTCGCCGACTGGATATTCCTCCTTCAGAAAAAGCCGGCCACTCCGGACAAGGAGCACCGCGCTCTTGGTCTTCGAGAGATGGTGGCCGCCTATGAAACGCGCCAGGATGTTCCCCGACTCACCGGCAAGAGCGTGAACGGCCACGTCAGCCATCTCAACTCAATCTGGGCTTGGGCCAGACAACGCGGCTTTGTGGATCGTTCGCTCGACAATCCATTCGGTGAGCAGCGCGTCGATGAACGTCCGCCTGAGGCAAATAAAGGCTTTACGCCGACCCAGCTCCAAGCTCTTTTCAATCTTCCGGTCTTCACGAAGGGAGAACGTCCCAAAGGTGGCCGGGGTGAGGCGGCATTCTGGCTTCCTCTGCTCCTTCTAACCTACGGTACTCGCCCGGAGGAGATGTGCCAGCTTCTTGTGAGTGATATCACTTACGATGACGAGGAAGCCCTTTGGTGCCTCAGAATTACAGACGAAGGGCTTCATCCCGTTAAGGGTCCTAGACACATCAAAGCTGATGGCAACGCTCTGGTACGCCGTAGCCTCCCCATCACGCAGAAACTCATTGAGCTTGGCTTTATCGACTACGTGGAGCGGCTCCGCCAAACCGGAGAACTGGCGGTGTTCCCGCTGCTGACCACTAAGGGCAAGCTCGGCTATCTCCATTCCAGCTTCGCAACATGGTGGGGCAAATATGCACGGGAGCACAAGGCCATTCCAGAAAGCGGCAACAAACCGCTGCGCGGCTTCAGAGATACTTGGACAACTGCGGCTGCACGTTCGGGCGTAACGGAAGAGGAGCGCGAGTGGATACAGGGGCACTACGTCGGGAAAGGGAAGACCGCCAATCGGAACTATGGGACCCGCGATTTCGGGAAGAAAATTGAGCAAATCAGCTTCCGGGGGCTAGATCTCTCCAAACTACTGCCTCCTAAGCTGCTTTGAGAACATGGTGATTGATTTCCGCGCCCACGTGCCTTTCTTTGATGCAGTGAAGTGACGATGCATCACCAATGGCGCTAAGCCGCCAAATCACTATCTCCGCAGCGTCGTCCATTGACGCCCCACGCGAGGTCTTGCACAGTCCTCCGCGTCTCCAGTCGCCTCTGGCTAACCTTCACAGATATAGAATTGAAATTATGGCAGCAGACCTCAAGACGATCTCCGACAAACTGTGGACCACCGCAGACAAGCTCCGGGCCAATTCTGGCATTCTTCCGGCTGAGTATGCCCGCCCCGTACTTGGCCTCCTGTTCCTACGCCATGCCGACGAGCGGTTTACCGAGGTTGAGACAAGGCTCGCGCCGCGTGAAGGCTCGCGTATCAGGCCCGGCCCGGAAGCCTACAAGGCCGAAGGTGCTATCTTCCTACCACCTGAAGCCAGATTTTCGTTCCTGCTAGCCCTTCCTGAAGGTTCGAACCTTGGCCGCGCGTTGACGACCGCCATGCGCGAAATCGAGGCGAAGAACCCGGAACTGGCAGATGTACTGCCGAAGACCTACCAGTCGATCCCCGACGACGTACTCGTCGAACTACTTCGCGAGCTTCAGCCGCTCACGATTGATGGCGACGCTTTTGGACATGTCTATGAATACTTCATGGGCAACTTCGCCAAGGATACAATGCAGAAGGGCGGCGAGTTCTATACGCCCTCGTCGATTGTTCGGCTCATCGTCGAAATCATTGAGCCCTTTCACGGGCGCATTCTGGATCCGGCCTGTGGCTCAGGCGGCATGTTCGTGCATTCGGCGGATTTCGTGAAGCGCCATCAGCGGGAGCCCGACAAGGAGTTGTCGATCTATGGCGTCGAGCGCACCCGGGAGACTTGGCGCTTGGCCCAGATGAACCTTGCGGTGCATGGCCTCTCCGGCAAGATCCTCGACGCGGATACATACCGAGACCCGGTCTTCGAAGAGGTGATGCCGAAGAAGAACAACAAGGGCCTTTATGAGGGGCCGGGCGGCTTCGACTTCGTTATGGCCAATCCGCCTTTCAATGTGAAGGAACTTGACAAGAGCAAGCTGCTGAACGTCGCCAATCGCTTTCCCTTTGGTGTCCCGAGTGCCGACAATGCCAACTATCTCTGGATACAGTTCTTCTGGTCGCGGCTGAGCGAGACGGGCCGCGCCGGTTTCGTCATGGCCAATTCCGCAGCCGATGCCCGGGGCACGGAACAGGAGATCCGCAGGAAGCTGATCGAAAGCGGTAGCGTCGATGTCATGGTATCGGTCGGGCCAAACTTCTTCCTGACGGTCACGCTTCCCTGCACCCTGTGGTTCTTCGACAAGGGGAAGACGACGGGGCTGAGGGCCGATGAGGTGCTATTCCTCGATGCCCGGCACATCTTCCGCCAGATTGACCGCGCCCATCGCGATTTCAGCGAAGAACAGGTCGAGGCTCTGGCCAACATCGTGCGTCTCTGGCGCGGCGAGGAGCCGGAGTTCTTCACCCGATCCAAGGCCTGGCTGGAGGAGCGTTTCCCGGGGCTGGTATATGACGACGTGGCCGGTCTTTGCCGCAGCGCAACCCGCGCCGAAATCGAAGGCCAGGGGTGGTCGCTCAATCCGGGGCGCTATATCCGGGTTGCCGCCGGTGAAGCGGACGACGAGGATTTCCGGGAGAAACTGGAGGAACTGCACGAGGAACTTGAAGCGCTCAACGTCGAGGCTGCTCGGCTACAGTCGACTATCGCTGCGAACCTTGTCGAGGTGCTGGGATGACAAATCCCATGTTCACAAAACCTCTCTTGGCTTATCTTGAAGCTGGTGAGATCGAAATTCGGACGGGGCCATTCGGCACGCAACTCAAAGCATCCGAGTATGTCGATGAGGGAACGCCAGTCATTAACGTGCGGAATATTGGCTTCGGTTCTCTTCGCCCTGAAAAGCTTGAGTTCGTACCTGAAAATGTAGAATCGCGCCTGCAGCAGCATCGGCTCCGCACTGGAGACATTGTGTTTGGGCGGAAAGGTGCTGTCGAACGACATTTGTTGGTGAAGGCCGATCAATCGGGCTGGATCCAAGGCTCAGATTGCATACGCGTTCGTATCATTTCCGGATCGTTGAACCCGCGTTTCTTGTCCTATTGCCTTCTGTTGGAAGAACATCAGAGTTGGATCCAATCCCAAGCGTCGCACGGCGCAACGATGGCAACCCTCAACCAGGGTATCATCGAGCGGATTCGTGTGCCGGAGCGAACCACGTCGGAGCAGCAGCGCATCGTCGACATCTTGTCTGGCTACGACGATCTGATCGACGTCAACCAGCGGCGCGTTTCGATCCAAGAGGACATGGTGCGGCGGCTGTTCGATGAATGGTTCGTCCGCTTCCGCTATCCGGGCCATGAGACCGTGCCGCTGATCGAGGCGGAACTCGGGATGGTGCCAGAGGGATGGAAGCCAGGGACCATTGCCGACTTGAGTTCATTCATTGGTCGAGGGCTCGCGCCAAAGTATGATAATGAAGCTTCCAGCCTCGTGATCAGCCAGAAGTGCATCCGCGATCAGGCCCTCAATTTGTCTCCTGCTCGGAGGCAATCCAAGCCCATCCCGCAGTCGAAGCTCGTGATTGACGGTGACGTACTGATAAATTCGACCGGAGTGGGAACGCTCGGTCGGGTCGCTCAGCTACTTGGTACCCTACCCAACACGACGGTAGACACTCACGTGACCATTGTTCGAGTGGTAGAACAGGTCGACCTCCACTACTTCGGTCTCCAACTGCTCCAGCTCCAGCCTCATTTTGAAAGGCAAGGTATCGGGGCGACAGGTCAAACCGAACTTTCCAAGACAGTGATTGCCGACACCAAGATCCTTATCCCGCCTTCCGACTTAGCCAGCAGGTTTGGGCGAATAGCCGGTCCACTTAGGCGCCAAGCTGAACTGCTTCGGAACCAAAACAACAAGCTTCGGACCGCTCGCGACCTCTTGCTCCCCAAACTTATCTCTGGGAAAATCGACCTGTCGTCTGCGGAAAAGACCTTTGCCGAGGCGGCGGAATAGTTTATGGCCGACACCCCGAAGGACATCCAGTTCGGCATTCCCGAGGGCACCCGGGCCACGCTGACCGGCTTCTCCGAGGACGGGCTGGTCGAGAAACCGGCAATCGAACTTCTAGAGAGCCTCGGTTGGAGCCACTTCAATCTCTATGACGAAACCTTCGGTGCTGACGGCTCGCCGTTTCGCGACACTCTACGCGATCCCTATCTGACCAAGCTGTTGCGCACCGCGCTTTCCCGGCTAAATCCCGATCTTCCCCAGGATGCCCTCGACCTCGCCTTCGACACCCTGACACAGCGCCGGGCATCGATGGTGCCGATGGTCGCGAACCGGGAAGTTCTGGAACAGGTGCGGGAGGGGATCGATGTCGAATACCGCGAGGATGACGGCGGCATGGTCAAGGAAAGGGTCCGCGTCATCGACTGGCGAGATCTCGCGGCCAATGACTTCACCCTGATCTCTCAGGTCTGGATTTCGGGCGAACTTCACCGCCGTCGCACGGATTTGATCGGCTTCGTCAACGGAGTCCCGCTGCTCTTCATTGAGCTAAAGGCCGGACACAGGCGGATAGAGGATGCCTATCGCGACAATGTCCGCGACTACCGCGACAGCATTCCGCAGCTCTTCCAACCCAACGGCTTCGTTCTGCTCTCCAATGGGCTTGACACCCGGATCGGCGCTTCGGCCTATTCACCATGGGATGCCTACAAGGAATGGAAGCGGATCGACGATGAGACTGAGCCGGGCCGCGTGTCGCTCGAAACCGCGATCCGTGCCGCCGTCACGCCCGAACGTTTGATCGACCTTGTCGAGAACTTCCTCATCTTCGAAGAGACCAAGGACGGGCTCGTCAAGAAAATTGCCCAGAACCATCAGTTCCTTGGGGTGAACAAGGCGGTTCAGGCTGTCGTCAATCTCGGGGAGAACCGAGGCAAGCTCGGGGTGTTCTGGCACACGCAAGGATCGGGCAAGAGCCTTTCCATGCTGACCTTCACGCGAAAGGTGCTGCGGACGATCCCCGGGGCCTGGACCTTCGTGATCGTCACCGATCGCGAGGAACTGGACAAGCAGATTTCTGACGTTTTCGCCGCCTGTGACGCGGTGGCCAAGGACGTAAGGGAGGTTCGCGCCGCATCGAAGGAGCATTTGAAGACGCTCCTCAGGGGAAATGAGCGCTACGTCTTCACCCTGATCCACAAGTTCGGGGCGGCCAGGGGCGAGACCTTTCCGGTCCTCTCCGAACGGTCGGACATCATCGTCATCGCCGACGAGGCCCATCGCTCGCAGTACGACACGCTTGCCGCCAATATGCGCCGGGCTCTGCCGAACGCCGCCTTTATCGGCTTCACCGGAACACCGTTGATGGCCGGGGAAGAGAAGACCCGCGACGTCTTCGGTGACTATGTCTCGACCTACACCTACCAGCAGTCGACCGAGGACGGAGCTACCGTTCCGCTCTACTACGAGAACCGCATCCCCGAGCTCGAATTTGCCAATGAGAGCTTCGCCGAGGATCTGGAGGCCGTCATCGAAGAGGCAGACCTCGACGACGAACAGGAGCGCGAACTCGAAAAGCGCCTTGGCACTCAGTACCACCTGATTACCCGCGAGGACCGTCTGGACCGGATCGCCGAGGATCTCGTCCGCCATTTCGTCGGTCGCGGCTATCGAGGCAAGGCGATGTTCGTGGCGATCGACAAGGCCACAGCAGTGCGGATGTATGACAAAGTCAGCCGCGCGTGGCATGCCGAGGTTGAACGTCGCGAGGCCGCCCTCTCTTCAGCTCTCCCCGATCAGCGTGAGGCCTTAGTCGCCGTCATCAACTTCATGCGCGAGACGGACATGGCGGTAGTGGTCAGCCAAGGCCAGAACGAGATTGCCGACATGGAGGCCAAGGGCCTCGATATTCGCACCCACCGTAGGCGTATGATCGAAGATGATCTGGACGAGCGGTTCAAGAAGAGCAGCGATCCGCTTCGACTGGTCTTTGTCTGCGCCATGTGGATCACCGGCTTCGACGTGCCGACTTGCTCGACTATCTATCTCGATAAGCCGATGAAGAACCATACCCTGATGCAGACCATCGCCCGTGCAAACCGGAATGCGCCGGGCAAGAAGGCCGGTCTGATCGTCGACTATGTCGGCATCTTCCGAAACCTGGAAAAGGCGCTCGCTATCTATGCCCTGGGCGGCGCAACGAATGCCAAACCCATCGAGGATAAATCCGCACTAGTCGAGGACCTAGCTCAGGCCGTCGAAGAGGCTCTTGCCTTCTGCCAGGTGCGGGACGTCGACCCGGGTGCGATCCTTGAGGTGACCGGGTTTGACCGGCTGGCGAGGCTCGGCGATGCAGTAGAAGCGTTGAACGGCACAGACCCCGAGCGCCGCACCTTCCTCGCGTTGGCTTCCAATGTCTGGAATACCTTCAAGGCCGTGCTGCCCGACGCCCGGGCCGAGCCATACCGCAAGCTATCGGCAGCCATCGAGGTAATAGCCGAGCGTATTCGCTCTCTCGCCGAAAGGCCGGATATCTCCGAGGTCTCCAGCAAGATCGAAGCCTTGCTCGACGACTCGATTGCAGGTGTGGAGATCACGGCCCCCATTCGCGAAGACGGCGACACCACCGGCCTGTTCGACCTCTCCCGGATCGACATCGAGCGCCTCAGGGCCATGTTCGACACGGGCAATCGCCAGCGCACCGAAACACAGCGTCTTCGTCGGGCCGTCGAAGATCGGCTGGAGGAAATGGCCGCTCGCAATCCGACCCGCCGTGGCCTCGTCGAACGCTTCACGACTTTGGTCGCCCAATACAATGCCGGAAGCCTGACTGCCGCTGACTTCTTCAATCAGCTCTTGGCACTGGTCGGCGACATGAATACCGAGGATCAGCGAGCAATCCGTCAGGGCTTGACCGAGGAAGAGCTTGCGATCTTCGACATTCTGACGCAGCCGGAACCGAGGCTCGGACCCGAGGACGAGGACCTCGTCAAGCGCGTGGCCAAATCACTGCTGGAGAAGCTCAAGGCCGAGAAGCTAGTTCTGGACTGGCGGCTCAAGGAACGGGCCAAGGCGGCAGTCAAGGCGACGATCCAGCAGCTCTATGACGACGGTCTGCCTCAGGCGTACGGACAAGGCGTATTCGACGAGAAGGTCGAGCGGACATATCAGTGGGTGTTCGAGAAATACGCCGGCAACGCAGGGAGCAGCGCGACGAATTGATTGCGGGATGTTTGCCCGGCATCGGTGCTCAAATGATTTTGCTGCGAAAATACGCTCCGCCATCATTAGCAACGCAACCAGCACTAATCCCCCCTCGCCCCCCTTGCGTTGAGGAGCGGTGAGCGGTCGCTCGGTTTGACCGTACAGTTAGTACCGTGTTATTTCTTCGCTGTGACGAGCCGAGGCATTCGCGCCTCGACCCCTGCACCCCTCTGGGGCTGCCGGATTGGGCCGCTGGAACGGCTTTCTCCGGGATGGAACTATGGAGGTTTCATTGAGCACCTCCGGTCATCTTAGGTGTCAGTGCGGTGGACGTGAGTTGGTCAAGTTCATCGTCTGATGTCTGAGATCGCTCGGCTTTCCTATCTCGTCTCTGCGCATCACGGAGCTTTTTTGCGTCGAGTTTTTCCCGCAGAAGTTTCTCAGCAATCGGCAGAAGCAGTTCCTTGGTCGGCGCGACGTTGTAGTAAGGTCTGCCGTCTGCGGTGCGACTCTTCACTATGAAACCTTTGCCTTCCAAAGACTTCGTAATCCTTTGAATGGACCGAGGGCTTACGCCCATGCGGTCAGCAATCGTAGCGGCGCGGGGGAAAACGACATCCTTCGGTCGCCACCAATGCGCCAACAAGTTCAGAAGCACGTTGAGTTCTTCGCTGGAGAGGCGCAGCTCGGACTGGGCGAATAGTAAGACGTCCGGAAGCGCTTGATAACCAGCTTCGGCCACTTTCCCCCATCGCTCAGATATCCGAAAGCCTTCTAGAGGCTCCTGCGATGCCAGCACTGATACGTTCTCAATTCTCATGTTGGACCATGTAGCATTCAGATGCCATCATGTGAAAGAGATCTGTTTTTATATGCGCCAAAAATGACGCTTTTTGTGAGATCACTCAAAATCTCGCGGAAGTCGGGTGTCGCCGGCCGATATCGTCCACTAGCCTATACGGCAGTGTACATCCGTTTTGAGGGTTGGCAGCATGTCCACAAGGGTTGACATTGCCTTATGGACATAGCATGTCTGTGTACATAGCCACAATGGACAGGATGCACGACAATGACGAAGACAGTTCTGTATGCCCGCGTTTCGACCGCTGATCAGACCGTAGACCACCAGAAGACAGCAGCAGAGGCCAAGGGATACGTCTTCGATGAGGTGGTCACCGATGATGGCGTCTCGGGCAGCGTATCGCTGAAGGACAGACCACAGGGCAAACGCCTGCTTGATCTGCTACGCCGAGGTGACACCTTGGTTGTCCGGTGGGTCGATCGCCTTGGCCGCGATTACAACGACGTGACGGACACCATCCGCGATTTCATGCGCAAGGGCGTGATCATCAAGACCATCATCAACGACATGGAGTTCGACGGGTCGCGCACTGACCCCATTGGGATGGCCCTCAGAGACGCTATGATGACATTCATGGCTGGCATGGCACAGGCGCAGCTTGAGGCTACCAAGGACGCTCAGAGGATTGGAATTGCTCATGCGCAGACCAAAGAGCCTGAGAAGTTCCTCGGGCGCAAGCCGACCTTCGATGGCGACCAGCTTATCGAGGTTATGCGCCTGCTTGGCCTCGGCACCAGCAACAGTGAGATTGCCAGAAAGACTGGACTGGTGCGGCAGACCATCATTCGCATCAAAGCCGACCCTGCCAAGGCCGCTCAGCAGGTGGCATCTTGGGAGCAAGCCGAGGAGTTGCGGAAGTCACCAAAGAAGCGGAGAGGATAGCTCACGCGTCGCCAGGGCCCTGCGAACATTGTGAGTGAGCGCAGACTTGGAGGAGCGTATAAATCGGATTGATACCCCGAAAATTTGCCGGGGTAATCGGTGCGTCTCTCCGGCTTAGGAGGGAACATTGTTCAAGAGGCAACAGGCACGGGTTGCAGGGTGGCGGCAGAGGTGGCCGCTTGGGTGCTGCGGGGGTCAGGTGGTTTGATTTGGCTTCATTGTCCGCTCTAATATTTTCCCAATTTGAGGCCACATATTCTCCCACGCCAACCTCAGACACCCTGAATTCCCTCGTTCCCACACCAGATCCGCATCTACTCAAGTCATTGTTATTACTATATCTTTAGCGTTTTTTCCTTGCCAGGTACGATTGATGGCGTCATATGTATGCCGCCTAACGGTCTGGGGACACCACCTCGGCGCAGGGGAAGCGGAAGCGGCCCCGTATAGCGGAACCAAAGCACCAAATCGGGAGCGGTCATTGGCCGCAAGCAGTGGCAAGGCGGGACGGCAGTGGCCCGAACGTTGAACCGAGCGGTGAGGGATTGGCCGGGAAGGAAACCCGCGTCCCCTGACGACACCACAGAACTACAGCTCATCATTCCGACACCGAGCGGCACAGCCGCCACCTTCGTGACGAGACGACACCAAGCCTACGGGCGACACATCATATCATCAAGACTGCCCAACTAATTCCTGCTCCCGTGCCTCAGGGTCCCGGTACGGTCAGCCATGCAGCGGGTACTGCATGAACAAGGGTTTATCCCTTGCCCGACCCATTTCCAAAGATTGAGATCACACGCACAAATGAGAACTTGCAAGGCTGGCGGATGCTCCGCTCAGGTCAACGGCTACAGTGCACTCTGCGAACAACATAAGCGGACGAAAGCTCGCCACGGTCACCCTCTCCAGACCGGCGTGAAGAAATCCGACCTCAAACCCTACATCAAAGAAATCGACACCTATTTGAACACCGTCTCGGCGACCAACGCCTACGAGTCGATGAACGACATCTGGGCTCGCACTGTCGCTGCGGCGAAGGCCCACATCAGGACTACAGAACGTGGCGTTGCAGCCAACGTGCACGAGCTTCAGGCATCCAAGGCAATCGTCTCTCTGTCCGAAGAGACCGACAGCATCACCATAGCCAAGCTCCTCATGGCAATGGGCTACTGGCACGAGGATGACCAGAGGCGCTGGAAGTACGACAACGGGTTCCGTTTCCAGACCGTACGCATGCTGCTTCGCCTGAACCCTCGTGAGGCCGCGTACAACTGGTCCATGAACGGGATGACACGCAGCGTCTACCGAGAGGTGCCACCGAGGACGATAGCGGCTCTTTGGTCGATTATCGAGGCCACGAAGCTCGTTGGTTACGGCGTCGAGATCGCCAAGCGGAAGGCAAAAGCCATGGAGGCCGCTCGCCAGAAGGTCAGGACCGAGCGGGACGCGATCCTTGGACCAGAGCTGACCGGAGGCGCTGTTTGAACGAACCTGCCACCACAGACACCAGCAAGACCGTGGACACGCCATTCAGCCCGTGGCGCTTCGCTAGGACCGAGGCGTCAAAGGCGCTCATCACCGAGGCCATCGCTGACGTTGAACGCTACGAGGAGCACGGTAAGCTCCGCACCCGAAGGCGAAAAGGACACGACCAAGAAACCTTCGAGCTTACAGTCGAGGCCATCCTATGTGACCTGATGCATCACGCGCTCTACAGGCGTCCAGATGCGATCTACGTGACCCGGTCACATGCCGTGCTTGGAGGCCGGAACCGATACCGTCCACGGGTATACGGTAAGACCTTCCCCGATGTTCTTGACAGGCTGGCCGCTCCAGAACTTGGATGGATAGTCCAAGAGATTGGCGACAGCGATTGGCGGCAAGATGCGCGGCGCACGTCCATCCGTTCCGGTCCGAAGCTATTTGCACGTCTGGACACCGGGGGGATCACTTTCGCCGACCTCGGGCTAGCTTGCGTGGCAGAACCGATCATCCTGAAGAGCGAGAAGGCGGACTTCTGGGACGAAGCACAGGTTATCGACTACCACGATACGGAGGAGACGAGACTCTTTCGGCGAGAGATGCGGGACATCAACGATTGGCTGCGGTCTGCCGACATCGACTACGGGACCTACAAGACTGACGGCAGCCCCGTTCCCGACACCAGCGACCGAGACTTGCGCCGCATCTTCACTCGGGGACGGTTCGAGAGCGGCGGTCGTCTCTTTGGTGGCTTCTGGCAGCGGATGAGCAAGGAAAGCCGGTTTGACCGCCTTGTCATCGACGGCGAGGCAATAGTCGAGCTGGACTACGCTCAGATGGGACCAAGGCAGCTCTACGGCATGGCGGGTGCCGTTCCGGCTGCATCCGACCTCTACGCCATCCCCGGCTTTGAGGAGCATCGAAAGGGTATCAAGGTCGTCTTCAGTTCGATGGTCTTCCGCGAAACGCCCATGAGGAAGATGCTGCGGGGGTCTGTGGGGAACTTTCCTAAAGGCACTCACATATCCGAAATCACCGAAGCCATCATCCGCCACCATCCCGCGATAGCACACCTCTTCTTCACCGGAGTTGGGCATCATGTTCAACGTCAAGAGAGCCAGATCATGGTCGACATCCTGCTGAGCTTGAAATCTCATGGGATCGTTGCCCTGCCCGTACACGACGCGATCCTTGTGGCATCTTCCAATGCGATCGTGGCCAAGCAGGTGATGGGTGATGTCTTCTCTCACCATGTCGGCTTACCTGGACTGGTCGATGTGTCTTCAGCGTACGTAGGTTGACCTCGGTCTACCATGGTTGGGGGCCTCCTGATGGGGATGGCCCTTACCCCTTCGACACCCATGGCTACCAATGCCTACTTACGTAACCCTTATATCAACCATGGTACTACTCATAGGAGGACCCGTAAGAGGACATGACCGAACGCGACACCCCTTACGCTCACATCATCATCGACCCGAAACGCCAGCGCTACCTCAAGTGGAAGCTCTCTAGGGAGCGAGCAACCGTTGAAGGGATAACCAGTTCAATCGCCTTCCTCAAAACCGGTAAGTTCAAGACTATCGAACAGCTTGCGGTCGCGATGAAGCTAACAGTCCCACAGGTGAGATGGAGGCTAAGCAAGGCTCGGGAACGTGGTTTCATTAGCAACGGGTTCTACCAGTCTTTCGCAGAGCCCGCGTGATTTTGCACAAAGAAGCATCTCAAGATGCCTCGTTTATGCAGGACGCAAGACTGTTGACGATGGTACAAAATGCCAATACAAACGGGGGATCAGTGCAGACCTAAGTCATTGATTTATAGCTGCAAACACGATGCTAATGGCCAGTCCTCTTCTGGGCACCATTCCCATTGATCCTCAATGAGATCAAACAGATACGGGGTCTCCCTGTTATCTGTGCCCACCGTTGTGGTGTTCGTTCTCTGCGTCTTTATTCACCGATAATAATTGATCTCGAGCAATGCTTCGCACTGCCATATAAATGCCGATATGCCGCACTTTGATAGAACTATGCGCATCCAAGTTTACATCATCGCGTTTCTCCTCAGCGCCATCATGTGGGGCGTGACATTCGATGCTGCGAGGAACGCGTATCGCGCCGCACATACGGCTGGGTTGATGCCGAATCTGCATATTCAGCATAAGATCGACCGGATTCTCTAGGCTATTCGATCCCGTGGAGGCCTCTCCGCCCGGATCGCCGCCATGTCCCTCCAACTCATTGGCAAAAGAGCCGAAGCAGCACGCAAACGCCTTTTTCCTGCGTCACCTTCGGCGACCATTCGAAGCGTTCGAGGAATAGACTAACGTCAAACCGCAGACTTTTCAGGGGAGCGGGTCGAACCCACCCTCGGAGGGAAAAGCGTTCCCGCTGGCGGGACCAACTCACCGAAATTTTAGGAAAATTTAACCTTAAAACGTTAGAAATATTTCCAGATAGGCAAGAGCGAAACCACCTGACATGTCATCCGTAAACGAGCAGATTGAACAGTTGAATGTGCAGAAAGAACTCCGCCGAAAGGCCTTTTCCGAGAGCATGAAACTGCGCCGACAAACGCAGGTCAGGTTGAGCGAGGGGATCTTCAGCAAGGCCGAGAAGACTGACCAGATCTCGTTGGTGAACCTCAAGGCCATCGAGCAGTTCGAGCCCGACACCATCTACATACTGAACAACAATGACATCGCTCAGATTGGGCAGAAGTATGTGGGCATGTTCGCCAACGAACCGCGTGCCCATGTCTGCATCTGGGATTTCGACAATCATCATGATGTCGCGATGTCCCTGAATTTTGCGATGCTGTCCGACTTTTACGTGCCGTGCCATCCGCACAATAATGAGACTTACGCGCAGGTGACCAAGGCGATGGGACGCCCCGTAAGTGCAGCGGTCATCCAGTGGTCACGCGACTATCTGAGCGAACATCGCGATCGCCTCCTTGCCGCCACGCGTGATCCGGAACCCCTTGGACGACATATCCTCTATCCGCAATTCCCCGAGCGCAATGCGTTGCTCCAGACGCTGAACACGCATTTCAAACATGTCGGTCCGGCGGCGCGGACATATCATGACCGCACGGAGTTGGACCGGTTGGACGAATGGGCGGCGCATATGAGCCATTGGATCGTCCCGGTCCGTGGCGATCTGCCTATCCGTGTCTTTGATGCGCTGATCACCGGGGGCGTGCCAATCCTTCCAGCCAGCCTGAGGGATCTTCCCGCGCTGGCCGCTCTGCAGGAGCATCTGTTCTATTTCGAGCCGAGCGATGTGGCGGCCCCGCAGGCCATTGTCGAGGCGGCGAACGCACATTTCCGCAAGCAGGGCGAGGCCGGCGTACTCGCGCGTCACGAACTGGCCATGGCGACCAGCCACCTGGACGCGCGCGTTCAGGAAATCCTCGCGCAGATTTACGGATACCTCAATCCGGCCAATTGATCGCGACCGGGGCGCCGTCTGCTGCTGCCGAACGTTCGATGGCATCCAGGCTGCGAAGGACTTCCTCTGCCGCATCAAGTGGAGAGGGGTTGTAGCGCACGCCACGGATCAACTCGACAAAGACGCGCAGTTCGCGGGTTAGAGGCAGCTCTGGCTCATAGGTAAGGGCAACACTGTCGCCTTCGCGGATGAGCGTGACTTTCTGCGCGGCCTTGTCATCAAAGATGAGACGTCCCTTGGTGCCTGCGGCCGTGATCCGAAAGGCTGGATCAGGCGAAAGCCAGCTGGCCTCAAGGTCGAAAGGTCGCCCTTCGTAGGACAATTGTGCAGCCACGCGAAGCGGGCGCGCTCCGCCTTCAAGCGACCGGGCCGTCGCGCGCTCTGCCGGAGAGGCGAAGATCCGTGCTGCCAGCGATAGCGGGTGCGGCAACCAATCCCAGATCACGGACGTATCGTCGCGCGGTTTGCCATTGGCGCAGAGCGCAGTTGCCGATTGGATCGGGCCGATCTCCGGCAGGGCAGCACAAAAGGCCTCTGCAGCCGGGTTGAACCGGTGCAGGTGTCCTGCAAAGACGTGGCCGCCGGCTGCACCAGCCGCCGCCTTGAGGCGCAGGAAGTCCTCGAGGCATGTGGCCAGAGGTTTTTCAATAAAGCACGGCACCCCCGCCTCAACGAAGGGGAGCGCCGAAGACACGTGATCTTTGCTCCTGTTGGCGATGATGACGCCGTCAACAGAAGCGCCGGGGCCGTTCAGCGGCACCCAGCGCACTTCGGGCAGGCTGTCCAGAGTGGCGCCAATGATGCGCGCCCAGGCACCCCGCCCGATGAGGCCCAGTGTTACCACCTATTGTTATCCGGCCTTTTTGAGCGCCGCTTCGGGCTCGAAATCGATATAGTTCCGCTCATTGCGAGCCCAGTCGATGAAGCGCGCGAGACCATCTTCGACATCCACCTCGGAGGTATAACCAAAGGTTTCCCGCGCCTTGGTGATATCCGGGCAGCGACGGTTAGGTTCTCCCGCCGGATAGGTGTCCGGATAGTCGATGCGGGTGAAGGAGGCGCCCGGCAGCAGCTTGGGATACATCTCCGCCAGCTTGATCATCGAGATTTCGTTGTCCGGGTTGCCGATGTTGTAGGCCTCGCCGCACTTGCCCTCAAGCAGCGTCATCAGGAAGCCGTAGATGGCGTCGGTGATGTAGCAGAAGGTGCGCGTCTGCAGGCCGGTGCCGTGGACCGGGATCGTACGGCCATTGAGCGCCTGATAGGTGAACATCGGGATCACGCGGCGGTCGTTGTGACCCATGCCCGGACCAAAGACGTTGAACGGGCGCACGATCTTTGCCGGCACGCCGTGGTGCTCTTTGTAGATCGTGCAGAGCGTCTCGCCCAGGCGCTTGGATTCGTCGTAGCAGGCGCGCGGCCCAACGGTCGAAACGTTGCCGTGGTAATCTTCCTTGATCGGCACCGCGCGGGGGTCGGGATCGCCGTAGATCTCGGAGGAGCTGAAGAACAGGAAGCCCTCGAGGTTCTTGTTGCGTGAAGCCAAGTCCAAGAGGTTGCGCGTGCCATGCACCGCGCTCTCGATGGTCTCGAGCGGATAACGCATGTAGAAAACGGGTGATGCGATGCCCGCAGCCTGGATGATGAAGTCGATATCTTCGCGCACGGGCAGCGGATGGGTCACATCGGCCCAGACCTGCATGATGTTGGGATCGCGCACGATGCTTTCATCGAGGTTCTTGGTACCAGTGATGTAGTTATCCACCGAGATGACAGAGCAGGGCTTGTCCAGCACGTCGTTATTCAGCTTCTGAAACACCTTGACGAAGTGCTTCCCAAGGAAACCCGCCCCCCCTGCCAGCAGGACAGTCTTCCCGGAAAACCGATAGGCATTAGCACCAAGCCGCTCGACAATACGTTGAATTTCTTTCGACATTTCTTTCCCCATTCCAGTGATCAGGAAGCTATGAGTTCAACAAGCGGAATTGGCATGTAGTAGTCATATGCATTGCTAGTCTTTTTCCGAATGTCGTCGATGTATTCGTAGGCGAAGACCACCAGCACTTCGGGCCGATAGGTCTCAAGTTCAGAGGCAGACACAACCGGGATATGCGCGCCGGGCGAGGTGCGTCCCTGTTTCAGCGGACTGTCATCGATCGTGAAGGGCAGCAGTTCGCTGTCGATGCCACCAAAGTTTGTAATGGTCGAAAGCCGGGCAGGCGCGCCGTAGCCTGCCACCTTGACGCCCTCTTCCCGCCAGCGCTTCAAGCCAGCGACCAGCCTGTCGGTCAGATCGCGGCAGCGCTGGCCAAAATCTGTCAGTGCCGCAGTGTTCAGCACCTTCAGCTCGGTCGCGATCAGCTCCGCCAACTCCGGGGCCTCGGTGCCGGCCGCCTCGCGCATCAATGTGAACCGAAGGGAGCCGCCATGCTGGGCCACAGGCTCAAGCCCGGTGATCACCATGCCGTGCTTGCCGAACAGCTGCTTCATCGACGAGATCGAGTAGTAGAAGATCCGGTCGAGGTAGAATCGCTCGAACTGCACCTGGCTGATCATGTTGAGGATATACTCGACCTCGATCACCAGCTTGCCGTCATTCGCCATCAGGATGTCGGCTGCGCGGATGAACTGATCCGGTGCGTCGAGATGCGTGAAGACGCTGCTGGCGACGATCACATCCGCCGGGCCGTGGCTGTCCAGCACCTGCCGTGCCGAGGTTTCCTCGAAGAAGGCGCAGAGCGTTTCCAGCCCCTCGTCATTGGCGAGCTTGGAGACATTGATCGAAGGTTCGACGCCCAGCGCCCGAACTCCGAGACCTTTGAGCGGACGCAGCAACACGCCATCGTTGGAGCCCACGTCGACGACAAATTTCACTTCCTTCAGTTCCTCGGCGAGCGCCTCGAAATGGCGGACGAGGCCCCCATTGACCGAACTCAGGTAATAATAATCCTCGAACATGAGGGATCGCGGCACCATCTCGCCAAGCTGAACATTCTTGCAGGTCTCGCAAAAGAACACTTCGAGCGGGAAGAATTTCTCTTCCTGAAAATCACTCGGTTTTGGGTATTTGTTCGCGAGGGGCTGGCGCCCCAAATCCAGAAATTTGTTCAAGATCTGTCCGTCGCACAGAGAACAACATTTCAACATTGGGAATCCTTACCGTTCGCTGCGCCATCGTGGGGAGCGTGCGCATCCCGCTGCGTTCCGGCTGCCGCGTTCGAGCTTATCGACGCCAGGCCATCACGCCTTCCGATAGCTATGTTTCTAGAGATTTAAGCTTGTGGGAAGCTTTCGAGCGCCCCATCCAACTCTCGCAATATTTGCGCCTCGCTCGGAACAAAGCGGGACAGGGATCCGCGCAGCCAGGAACGGTCATTGAGGTAGTTGGCCATGAAGCCCTGCTTCGTGATTGCGAAACTTGCCGGCGACAGAATGGCTTTCGCGGCAAGAAGGAAGCGATACAGGCCCATGAATACGTCCGTCCAATCCTTGGAGGTGCCGTCGGAGGTCGCATCCGCAGCGAAGTAATTCAAGGGATAGTCGAAGAACATCGCCCTGTTCTTCTCGAGTGCCAGCAGGAAAGGCACGGCATAGAGATGCAGCGTGTCTCGGAAGGCAGCAAGCTTCCCGAGGCTTTCGATGATCAAGCTGCTCCGGTACAGAAGGCCGACATGACGGGGAACGTGGCCGAGGAAGTGCCGGCGAAACGTTTCCGGCTCGTCCATCAGCTTGGGATTGGTATAGAATGGCGGCGACAGCGTATATGTCAGCTCGGTCGCGAGCATATCTGCCGATCTGTATTCGCAATGATTGAACAGAACGGCATCGTGCTCCTGCCTGGCAGCGAGTTCCAGCAGATCAAGCGGATTGACCTGACCGCAGCTGAAAACGTCGGCATCGCCTATGCTGAAGATGAAGTCGTAGTTCCGAGCATGGTCGGCGTAAAAGTGAAACAGGTTGTCGTCGAAGCCTGACCCCTTGTTGGTTACATAGAGATCACAAAGCGGCTCGAGAATGTGCCTGGCGGCGTTGTCGGGATCGGAGTCGGCCACGACTGTCTCGAAGGCGACGAGGCCGGTATATTTGCTTCGCAGATCGATGATCTGGGAAAGCAGACGCACCAGCTGGATATCGCGCCTGTACGTTGTTATCAGGAGGCATATTTTCATGATGTTAAAGCTTTCCCGAGTGTTGTCGTAGGCAACTCGACCGGTTCTTCTGGTCCAGGCGTGCATCAGTTCGCTGGTTCCGCGCCCTCAATTTTCGCGCCTATCTAGGAAACTCTGATAGGTTTGCTTGAGACCGGCCGTCAGCGGGCGGGCATTGTTCCAGCCGAGTTCGCGCAGACGGCGAAGATCGGCAAGCTTGCGCGGCGTCCCATCCGGCCTCGTGGTGTCGAAGGTGAGCGAACCATCGAAGCCAATCGTCTTGCTCACGAGGCGGGCAAGCTCGGCAATCGACAATTCCTCACCAGAACCGATATTGATCGGCACCGGGCCGGAGTAATTGCGCAGCAGGAAGATCACAGCATCGGCAAGGTCATCCACATGCAGGAATTCCCGCAACGGCGTACCGCTGCCCCAGATCGTCAGGGAATCCGCACCGTTCACCTTGGCTTCGTGAGCCTTACGGATGAGGGCCGGCAGAACGTGGCTTGTCTCGAGGTCATAATTGTCGCCCGGCCCATAAAGATTGGTCGGCTGGGCCGATATGAAATCGCGTCCCTGCTCCTGACGATAGGCTTGGCAAAGCTTGATGCCGGCAATCTTGGCGATGGCGTACCACTCGTTGGTCTTTTCAAGCGGACCGGTGAGCAAGGATTCCTCGCGGATTGGCTGTTCGGCGTCGCGCGGGTAAATGCAGGTGGAACCGAGGAGAAGAAGCTTGCTCACGTCAGCACGAGCAGCCGCTTCGATGATATTCGCCTCGATCATCAGATTGTCGTAGAGAAAGGCAACCGGCGAGGCGCTGTTGGCGGCAATGCCGCCCACACGCGCAGCGGCGACGATGACGGCATCCGGCTTGTTGTCCTCCAGCCAGCGTCGCGTCGCGGCCTGATCGGTGAGATCGACCTCACTGCGAGGTGTTGTCAGTACCTCGCAGTTCAGCTGCGAGAGCACCCGGACCAGGGCCGAACCGACCATACCGCGATGGCCGGCGACCCAGATCCGTTTTCCCTCTATCTGAAAAGCCGGGTTCATCCGTCAGTCCTTGTCTCGCTGATGAACCGAGTTTGCAGCATGTTCCTTGATATCGGAATTGACCATTTCCACGATCATTTCCTCCAGCGTCGTCGTGGCGCGCCATCCAAGTTCTCTTTCAGCCTTGGAGGGATCGCCTAGCAGAAGATCGACCTCCGTCGGACGGAAATAGCGCGGATCGACTTCGATCAGACAGCGATCAGTGCCGCGAACGTAGCCACGTTCGTCCACACCCTTGCCACGCCATTCTATGTCGATGCCTGCGACCCGGAAAGCCGTATCCACGAACTCACGGACACTGACGGTACGCCCGGTCGCCAGGACGTAATCATCCGGCTTGTCCTGCTGCAGCATCCGCCACATGCCCTCGACATAATCACGGGCATGGCCCCAGTCACGCATGGCGTCCAGATTGCCGAGATAGAGGCGATCCTGGTCGCCGGCGGCAATGGCCGCTGCGGCGCGGGTGATCTTTCGCGTCACGAAAGTTTCGCCGCGACGCGGGCTTTCATGGTTGAAGAGAATGCCGTTCGAGGCGTGCATTCCATAGGATTCGCGGTAATTGACGACGATCCAGTATGCGTAGAGCTTGGCCACGCCATAGGGTGAGCGCGGATAGAAGGGGGTCGTTTCCTTCTGCGGCGTCTCCACCACCTTGCCATAGAGTTCGGAGGTCGAAGCCTGATAGAAACGCGTCTTGTCCATGCGCAGGATGCGCAAGGCTTCCAGGATGCGCAGCGTGCCCATGCCGTCGGCGTTCGCCGTATATTCCGGCGTTTCGAAACTGACGTGAACGTGAGATTGCGCAGCCAGATTGTAGATTTCGTCCGGCTGCACTTCCTGAATCAGGCGGATCAGGTTGGTGGAATCGGTCATGTCGCCATAGTGCATCGTGAAGCGGCGATTGGTCTCATGAACGTCTTCATAGAGATGATCGACGCGCGCCGAGTTGAAACTCGATGACCTGCGCTTGATGCCGTGTACCTGGTAACCCTTGGAGAGCAGCAGCTCCGCAAGATAGGAGCCGTCCTGTCCGGTTACGCCCGTAATCAGAGCGCGCTTTGGAGCCGTATTCGTCATTTGTCTTCGCTCTTAGCAGGGGCGGGCAACAGAGGCGAAGGCGTCGGCCACACGCGCAATGTCCGCTTCATTCAGGTTGTGATGATTCGGCAGATAGATGCCGTAGTCGTGCACCTTATCGGCGTTCGGAAGGGCGAGCCGTGGATGGTCGCGGAGCCAGAAGGGATGGCGCGCGATGTTGCCGCAGATCAGCGGTCGGCATTCGATGTCGAGCGCGTTGATATGTTTGTAGGTTTCGAGCCGGTTCTCAATGAAGGTGCCGTAGGCGAAGGACGACAGAACCTCGGTATCCCCCGACTGGGAGAAGAAGTCCGGCAGCGCCTTGCGGTAAAGGTCGAAATTGATACGGCGGCGTTCGACGATCTGATCGAGCTTCCTGAGCTGCGACCGGCCGAGGAATGCCTGGAGGTCGGTGGACCGCAGGTTATAGCCGGCATGGTAGAAGGTGTAGAGGTTCTTGAACTCGTCGACCCCGTTCTCATCGGCCAGCGACTGACGCAGTTCAGGTTTCAGGTCACGGCTCCAGCCGTGCGAGCGCAGGGAAAGCATAAGCTGGTGCAGATCGGGATCGTCGGTGACGACCATGCCGCCCTCGATCGTCGAGATGTGATGGCCATAATAGAAGGAGAAGCTGCCTGCCGTGCCGATCGTGCCCAGCTTGCGGCCCTTGTAGGTCGAGCCGAGCGCCTCGCAGGAATCTTCCAGCAGGATGACGTCGTAACGCTGGCAGATGTCCCTGACAGCATCCATGTCACCGGCATGACCGAGTACGTGGACCAGGATCAGCAACGCCGGCGGATCCGTGCGGCAAAGGTCTTCCAGATGGTTGAGATCGATACCCAGCGACTTCGAATCGCAATCGCAGAGACGCACATCGAAACCAAGCTGGAGCAGCGGCGAAACGGTGGTTACCCAACTGACGCCAGCGGCAATCGCCTTGTTATTGCGCAGGCGGCCCGCTTCCTTGAGCGCGGCGATCATCAGGAGGTTCGCCGACGAGCCGGAGTTGACATAAACTGCGTGACGGCAATTCATCCAGACAGCGAATTCCTGCTCGAAGGCGAGTGTCTGCTCAGCCTTGGTCAGGCGGTTGCCGGCGAGCATCCATTCGGAGAGCGCCTCGAGCTCACCCTGGTCGATGGTTTCCTCTGCGAGGCGGATTGGACGATCTTGAGTAACTAAGCGGATTGGACGCCCTACGGTCATTACGATGCCTCCCTGATACGCACAGCGCGCATCACTTTCATTTCGAGATAGTGGCGGGTAACTTCTGCGTAAGCGGCGCGCAGTCGCGCGGTCTTCTCGCCGGACGCGAAGGCGTCGATGGTGATCGAACCCTCGTGGAAGCGGAAGAAGGCAAGCGGTTCACGCACGTAGCCGATCGCTGGATAGCGCAGCATTGAAAGCAGCGAGACGAAAGCATCCGGGCCGACGCCGCGATATTCGTTGATCTGAAGCGGCAATCGCCCCGGATAGAGCGCGTCGATCAGAATTTGCCGGCGATAGAGCGCTGCGCCAGGCGAGATCAGCGAGCCAAGAATCTGTCTCTCCAACGCGTCGACCGGATAGGTGCCAGTCGCGGGCAACCAGTCCGTAAACTGGCGAAGTTTGGTGGGCAGGCCTGGGCCATCCATAACGTCGGCGCCGGTAAAGGCGAAGCCGGTTTCCGGAGTGATGACGGCAAGGCACGCCTCGATGAAGGTCGGTGCGATCCAATCGTCGTCATATTGCAGGTGGACGAATTCTCCGGTGGCGTGGAGTGCGCCTTCAAGCCAGCAGAAATGCGGCCCGAAATCACGCTCACGGCGGATGTAGAGGATGCGGTCGCCATAAGCCTCGGCCACCTTCGGCGTATCGTCGGTGGACCCGTGATCGACGACGATAACCTCGCACGCCTTCGTTTGGTTCAGGGCGCTGTCGATGGCGACAGGCAACATCCCTGCCCTGTTAAAGGTCGGAATGACGATGGAAACAGTCTCAGACATCAAAGTCTCCTAATAATTGTCTAAGCCGTGAGATATCGGCGACGAGAGTGTCCGAGCCGCCGGTCGCCCTGATATCGAGGGGCCGGGAGCTGAAACCCTGAACGAAATCGCGGATGGTTGTGCCACGGCCGGAGCCGACATTGACCGGCCCCATTGCGGAGGAAAGGGCGAGGCGCACGACAAGCTCTGCCGCATCCTCAGCCGGCAGAAAATCCCTGACGCTGTCACCGCCCGGTAGCATGAAGGATCGGCTCAGGTCCTCTTCTGCCAGCCGACGCTCGATGGACGGCCGGAGGAACGAACCGGTTTGCGCTGGATCGTGAATCGAGAAAACACGTGCCGCACAGAAGGCGCGGCCGGATGCCTCGCAAATGTCGGCCGCAACGCTCTCGCCGACCCATTTTGTCCTTCCGTAGAAGGAAGGTGGCGCCTTTTCGGCATCCTCAGCTATCGGCAGGTCCGACGGCGCATAGATATGGCTCGATGAGCAGTAGAGGAACGTTGCCGGGTGCGCCTCGAGCGCCGAGAGAAGATTGATCGTACCGCCGACATTCACGGCATAGGCACGGGCAGGATCTGCCTTGACCGATGCCACCGGCACCAAAGCTGCCAGATGAACAACCTTATCGATCGGCTGAAGGGCAGAGATCGCGGCCCGCAACGTATCGATATCCGTGAGGTCCGCCTTATTGGCGATCACATCGGCGCCTGGCGTAAATTGGGCGAAATGCCTGATAACATGCCTGCCCAGAATGCCGCCCGCCCCGGTTACCAGGACCCGCATGGACGCACCTCTCGATGAACTGCGCACCCTGCCGGGAGCCTTCGGCTGGCAGAGGTCAGGTCGCGCTTTTGCTGCATCCAATTTCCTTATTTCCCGCTGGGGCGCGTCCCTTTGCGACACAACGAACACGTTAAAAAGCCGACTTCAGATGACCGGGTGGCCGCCCCCAGGATTTCCAACCACGGCAATTGACGCGAATGCCCGGCTCATGCCATCTCCTTCATGGTTAACACCAATGCCGCCTCTGCCATGCGCGAACCTTGCGCGAAAGGAATTGCCTGAGATGCATTTTATTAAAGCAAGGACGCAGAGTGATCATGGGACGGCGCTGGTGACGGTGTTCTGCGCGGTATGGCACCGCCAGAACAACAAGCTGGACCTGCTGAAGTCGCACTACATCAACCTGCGCCAGCAAAGTGTCGACGTGCGCATCATCTATATTTTCGACAATGGTGATATGCCGCCCGAATGGCTGGATGCGGACTGTTATGTCTTCTCTCAACCGCTCTCGATTTATGAGGCCTGGTCTGCAGCGGTGGCATTGAGCAATTCATTGTTCGTGATGAACCTGAATATGGACGACCGCCTGGCCACAAATGCGGTCGAGCTTCTGGTCGGAGCGGCGTGCGCATCTTCTGCTGGAATGGTTGGAGGCGAGTGGCTGGTCTGCTTTGACAATTCCCATCTGGATGAGCCTTTCAAAGCGCCGATACTGACGGCATCCGAATTTGCGCCGGACTGGCCTCCGAGGCCACGTGAACGCCTGAGGCTTGGATCGGGCACTGGCGAGCGCGGCACTTTTGGTCCGGCTACGCTGTGGAGCCCGAAGATGGTCGGGAAATATTATCCGAGCTATTTTGGCGACGGATCCCCGATCAGATCGGTCGGCGATGCGCTGTTCTGGCATGTATTCCAGCAAAAGAATCTTAAAACCATTCGCCTGCCGCTGTTGATCGGGAAATATTTCTCTTCACCGTCCGATCAGGCGGAATTCCGGGCAAATCAGGACAATGAGCTGTATCAACGATACGGTCTGTCCAGTCTGTCCTTCGCCGACCGCATCGTTGGTGGCGAGGTACCGCAATTGGCATTTCGGCCCGCTGGCTAAGGTGTAGTGCTGCAGGAAGATTGCTCGCAATCGCCGTCAAGTCGCTGAACGATTATGACCCCGTCAGGATCTTCGGACACAATGGCAACGCAGAAACCGCCCGGCTTTCAGCGCACCGGCTGGTAATGGCCGCGCAGCGGCACGCGGCTATCCATCGAAATCACGCCGTCGCGTTCGCAGACATACATCAGCGTCGGCATGCCGCCGGAGCGGAAGATCTCGTCGTAGCGGCGGCGAACCTGCACCGTTTCGGTGTGGCAGTCGTAGGATTCTTCCACCTTCTTGTCTGGCCGCGCCTTCACGCCCGGAAGATCCTTGTAGGGATAGAGCGGCTGCACGGCCTGCTTACCGGAATTCTGCCAGTCTATGGCAGACGCGGGCGCAGCGGACGCGCCGGCAACAAGCGACAGCAAGACAATCGCAGCGAACCGCATCACAACCTCTCTCATGGGCACACTTCTTACGGTGCCCATGTTCTGGATGTAGGAAGATTGGAGGCTGCCATCAAGCGGACGCGCGGACGGGCTTGCGGAAATAGCTTCTGATGGTCGGATGAGAAAAGAGGCCGGCGAGGATCGCAAAACCTGCGCCCACAGCAAAGCCTGCAAGCAAGCCACCGATCATGCCAGCGACCATGATGACTTTCTTGCTCGGCCCATCTGCCTTCACGGGAACTTCTGCGGGGGAGACGACGCGGATATTGCTCTGGCTGAGGTTTTGCTCTTCGCTGGTCTCGCCGGAACGCTTCAAAACTGATTCGTAGAGTTCGCGGGCGGCCGTCGCCTTGCGCTGCAGCTCGTTCAACTGCACCTGCTTGTCCGAGGTCGTGGCCTGCAGGGCTTTCTGTACCGCCAGCTCCTTGGCGATATCGTCCTCGGCCTTCTTCGCCTGTTCGTATTCTGCCCTTGCCGAAGTCGCGACGCGCTGGAGTTCGTCTTTGATTTCCGCTCCGATGCTACCCAGCGAAGAGCGCGCAGCCTGAAGGCGCGGATGACGCGAACCCATCTGGCTCTGCAGGCTGCCGACGACTGCGGCCTGGGCGGCATATTGCTGCCGCAGGCTGACGAGCGGCGATGTGCCCGTGGCGCCGTCCGTCTGGCTGCCTGCGACGACATCTTCGACCCGCAGATTTGCAGCGGCATCGGCGCGGGCCTTGGCCTGAATGGTCTTTTCCTGGGCGGTAACGAGCAGCGCGTTCAGGGATGAAAGGCGCTGATCGGAAATCAGATTGCCCTCGGTCGCCGCCATGTCGTTGTCGGCGCGGAAGGTTTCGACCGCCTGCTCCGCTTCCTGCACTTTCCGGCGCAGATCGTCGAGGCGACCGTCGAGTGCTGACGAGGTAGTTTCGTAAAGACCGGTCGATGCGCTGCTTTCCTCCTGCATGAAGGAGGTGACGACCTGATTGGCGAGCTTTGCGGACTTTTCCGGGTCCCGCGTCGTTGCGGCGAGCGAGACGACGTAAGTATTGTTCTCGCGCGTGATCAGCAGAGCCTTCTGAAGAGTGCCGATGATGGCAGCACCGTCTGTCCTGCCACCGGTGAATTCCGGATCCTGATCGAGCTTCATAGCATCGGCTACGCGACGCAATACGTTGCCCGAGGTCAGCAGTTGAACCTGGCTGTCGATCAGCGTCGAAATCATTTCCGGCGACGGCGCTGCATTCTGTGAGCCGCTGTCGGCAAGACCGATCTGGCGTGGATCGAAATAGAGGGCGGCAACGGCGGTGAATTTCTGCGGGATACGAGGCGCGATCACCGCACCGGCAGCGGCACCGACGAGGCAAAGACCGGCAATAATCAGGCGCCGGCTCCAGATGGCGGCAACCGCAGATCTGATATCCAGCAAGGGTCCGGCGACAACAGATGTCTGCTCGACAACGGATTCCGGCGTTGAAACGGTTTCGGGCACGACAGGAATATCGCCGCGGAGCGGCCCGGCAGGACGGCTTTCCGAAGCTGCCGGGCGAACCGGAGGCGGGGCGGGCTCGGGAGGCGGTGGGGGCGGAACGAAATCTGTCGGCCGGATGATCGGGCTGCGCGCACGAGTGCCTTCAGGCGCAGGCTGAGACGACTCATAACTGCGCCAGGCAGGCAAGCGGCTCACCCTGTTCCCGTCATATTGTTTCATAACACCGCATCCGCCCGGCGAGAAAGCATGGCCAAGCAGGAGCGACTTTAGAAATTCTTAGCTAACGGACCGTTAAGATGCAGGCATCGAAGCCGACGTGGCGACCTGCCGCGACCCCGCGAGGATAGCCATGAGACGGAAAAGACTGCTGCACGGGCTGCTGGTTGCCGCCGTTACGGCCGTTTCGTCCATCGCTCATGCCACCGAGGCACCGCTTTGCTATTACGGGGTCAATCTCTCCGGCGGCGAATATGGCGAACGCGGTGGCGTCTACGGCACGAACTACACCTACCCGACCGAAGAAACGATCAGCTATTTCGCGAAGAAGGGCATGACGATCATCCGCCTGCCCTTCCGCTGGGAGCGGCTTCAGCCGAAGCTCGGTGCACGGCTCGACGATGATGAACTGCAGCGCTTGAAGGATACGGTCGCGCTGGTTCGCAAGCACAAGATGAGTGTGCTGCTCGATCCGCATAATTTCGGCTATTACGACAAGGATCAGATCGGCAAGCCGCCGGCGACGAATGCAGCCTTCGCCGATTTCTGGGCTCGGCTTTCCGTCGAATTTGCCAATCACGATGGCGTGCTCTTCGGGCTGATGAACGAGCCGCATGACATTCCCGCGGCCGATTGGCTGAAAGCCGCCAATGCTGCGATCCGCGGCATTCGGGCGGTCGGCGCACGCAATCTCATCCTCGTTCCCGGTACGGCCTGGAGCGGAGCTGCAAGCTGGGAAACCGATGTGATCGGCGGCGCGAACGGAACCGTCATGCTCGGCGTGCGTGATCCGCTCGATTTCTACGCCTATGAATTTCATCAGTATCTCGACGCGGATTCTTCGGGCACGCACGAGACCTGCGAGGGCGCAAAGGCCGCGACCGATGCCATCACCAACGTGACGAGTTGGCTAAAGAAGAACGGCAAACGCGGCTTCCTCGGTGAATTCGGCGCGTCTGCCAATGCGGATTGCCTCGATGGCCTGAAGACGATGCTCACCACCATGTCCGACGATAGCGATGCGTGGATCGGTTTCTCCTACTGGGCGGCGGGCGAGTGGTGGCCGGCCACCGAACCGTTCAACGTACAGCCGCGTGACACGCCCGAGCGCCCGCAAATGCGTCTGCTCGAGCAGATGGTACCCAAACATGCGCCCGACTGCGCGGCGGTAAAGCCGGCGGGAAAGTGACATGGCAGCAGTCGGAGAGACAGGTACAAGATTCGAAACGGTTGCCGATGCAACCAGCCCGGCTTCGCGTCTCGATTATCCCGTTCTGATCCTCGGGCTGCTCTCGGTTCTCTATAACGGCATCCTGGCCTTCATAAACCACAACGTCATGCCACTCTCGATGACGCATGTGGCGGCCAGCGAAGGCCTGATCATGGCAAGCGCAATCGTCTACATCCTGCACAAGGGGATTTATGAGGAAGACCTTCCAGCCTTCCTGTTCATGCTCTTCACGCTGATCGTGACGATCTATGTCAGCGTGATCAACCGCATGGCCTTCATCGATCATCTCCGCAACGTCCTGATCATCTTCTGCTTCACGGGGCTTGGCGGCTGGTGCAACGAGCGGACGCTGAAGCTGATCTTCCGGGTGGCCTGCTTCATGGTGATGCTGTTCCTGATCTTCGAGATCATCAGCGTGCCCTTCTATGTCAGTATCGTGCATCCCTCGGACTATTTCGCCAACACACGCGGGCTGAAGCCGCTCAGCTTCAACACGACCGGCCTGTTTCAGAATGCGCTCGGTTTTCCCGGCCGATTCTCCTTCGGCATCATCGACCACCGCTCCTCGTCGATCTTCCTGGAGCAGGTGTCGCTTGCCAATTTCTGCGGCGTGATCGCGGTCTACCTTATTTCGATGTGGGACCGGCTGACGCGGCTCGACCGGGCGCTCGCCATTGCGACAGCGCTGCTGATCCTCACGACAAACGACACCCGCACGATGCTCATCTTCTGCATCTGCTGTATCGGCGGTTACTTCGTCTTTCCGAAAATCCCCAAGGCCTTCAATCTGGCGCTGATGCCGCTCATCGTTTGCGCCGGCTTCCTCGTCTACATAAAGGACCCCAATGCGATCGGCGACAATTTCACCGGGCGCATCAATCTGACGATGAAGAAGCTGATGGATCTCGATCCGCTGGCGATCCTCGGGCTTTCTGTCGATAAAGTCGCCGAATTCGCCGACAGCGGCTACGTCTATCTCGTCTACGGCGCCACGGTCTTCGGAGTCATCGCCTTCTGGCTGTTCGTCTGTCTGTTTCCCGCGGGCACCAGCCCGGCGCAGAAGCGCTGCGCCCATTCACTTTCTCTTTTCATTTTTCTGAATATGATGATCGGGGGAACGGCAATCTTCTCGATGAAGATCGCCGGCCTTCTCTGGCTTGTCATCGGGTTCATGCGTTTCCGCGACACGCCACGCATCCGGCAGGGTCGTCCGGCAAATGTACTGAGTTGACGAAGCGGCTGCCCGACGGGCGATCCGCGGGAGCCCGTGGGAGCAAGACATCAGATGCTTGTCCAGCTGCAATATCTGCGTGCCATCGCGGCGCTGATGGTCGTTTATTTCCATGCCATCCTGCAGCTTGCCAAGGTCAACCCCGCCATTGACGCGACCTCGTTCATCTACGGGGAAACGGGTGTCGATATCTTCTTCGTGCTCAGCGGCTTCGTGATGTGGCTGACGACAAGCGGACGAAACATGACGCCGGCCGATTTCGCCCGCAAGCGCGCCAAGAGGATCGTGCCGCTCTACTGGCTGGCGACGCTCTTTTCGGCGGCTGTCGCGCTTATCGCACCGTCGCTTCTCAAGTCTACCGCTTTCGATCTGCCGCATCTCATGGCCTCGATGCTGTTCCTGCCGTGGATCAATCCGGTCGACCCGACGATGATCGCTCCCGTCATCGTGCCCGGCTGGACGCTGAATTATGAGATGTTCTTCTATTTCGTCTTTGCGCTGCTATTGCCGATCCGCGAGGACTATCGGCTGCCTGCTCTGTTCGGCGCCTTTGCAACCATCCTGATCGTCTGCCATTTGCTGCCGGAAACGACCGCCACCAAATTCTACGGCCAACCCATCATCCTGGAATTCCTGGCCGGCGCGGCGCTCGGCTGGCTCTATGGCCAGAAGCTGCTGCTGCCGCAGCACTGGGCCTGGGTTTTGCTTGCTGTCGGCTTCGCCTTCCTCTTCATCAACGAGGATCTGGTGCGGCCCGAGGATCGTTATTATGCATGGGGCATACCGGCAGTCTTCATCGTCTATAGCGCTGTTTCCATCGATTTTTCGAAACTTCCCTTTGTCCGCTGGCTCAATTATCTCGGCGACGCCTCCTACGAGATCTACATCACGCATGCCTTCACACTGGCGTTTCTCCGGATCATCGCCAATCATTTCCCGATCGGCGTGCTTCAGCAGCCTGTCATCTTCGTGATCCTATGCCTCGTGCTCTCTTCCATCGTGGGAGCGATCATTCACGAAATCATCACCCCACGCAGAAAAGTCCGGATCGCCAGCCGGCCAGCCACCTGACCTCAAACTATCAGAAGGCGAGGACGGGATTTCGAACGGCGCAGGCAGAACGGAGTTCTGCGTGGCGTGTCATAAGCTTGCGGTCATGAAAGCAAATGCCGCAGGCATGAAGGTTCGGCTTGCAATTTATTGCAGAAATGAAAGCTTGCCGGCCTGTTCGCGGCTGCGGCTTTGATCTAAGCACGGCCGGCGGCTTATGAGAGGGAAGAGGACATGACGGACTATGTATTGACGGTAACCTGCAAGTCGACGCGCGGCGTCGTGGCGGCGATTTCGACCTATCTCGCCGAAAAGGGTTGCAACATCATCGATAGTTCGCAGTTCGACGACCTCGACACTGGCAAGTTCTTCATGCGTGTCAGCTTCATTTCGGAAGAGGGTGTGTCGCTTGCCGAGATCCGCGAAGGCTTCAAGCCGATCTACGAGAAGTTCGGCATGGACGCGCAAGTACATGACGGGAGCGAGCGCCTGAAGGTGCTTCTGATGGTCTCCCGCTTCGGCCACTGTCTCAACGACCTGCTCTACCGCTGGAAGATCGGCGCGCTGCCGATCGATATCGTCGGCGTCGTCTCCAACCATTTCGAATACCAGAAGGTTGTGGTCAACCACGACATTCCCTTCCACCACATCAAGGTGACGAAGGAAAACAAGCCGCAGGCCGAAGCCCAGATCCTCGACATCGTCGAGCAGACGGGCACCGAACTCATCGTGCTTGCTCGCTACATGCAGGTTCTCTCCGATGCCATGTGCAAGAAGATGTCAGGCCGCATCATCAACATCCACCACTCCTTCTTGCCGAGCTTCAAGGGCGCCAACCCCTACAAGCAGGCCTATGAGCGCGGCGTAAAGCTGATCGGTGCCACGGCGCATTACGTGACGGCCGATCTCGACGAAGGCCCGATCATCGAGCAGGACACGGCCCGCATTACCCATGCACAAAGCGCCGAAGACTATGTCTCGATCGGCCGCGATGTCGAAAGCCAGGTACTGGCGCGCGCCATCCATGCGCATATCCACCGGCGCGTCTTCCTCAACGGCAACCGCACGATCGTCTTCCCCGCCAGCCCCGGAAGCTACGCCTCCGAACGCATGGGTTGAACCAAGGACCCACTCCTTCCAATCCTCGGCTGGCACAATCTTCCGTTGCTTGTCGGCAAGTGCTTGATTATCTGTTTCATTAGGTAATCGAATCATGCCGCGGAGGGGTGCCATGACCGACGAAGCGCTTCTTGACCGCATGGCGCTACCGCGCCCCGATGTTACCGCTTCCGAGGCCGCGGATATCCTCCTTACTCATTACGGGCTTTCCGGCACGCTGTCGGAGCTCGGCAGCCAGCAGGATCGCAATTACCGGCTTGACACGGAAGACGGCCGCTATGTGCTGAAGATCTGCCATGCCGCCTACGAGACCCAGGAGCTCGAAGCGCAGAATGCGGCGCTCCATCATCTGCGCGCCAAGGCGGATGCGCCACGTGTTCCAAACGTGATGGCTTCCACCGAGGGCCACGAGATCGTCCCCGTCAGTGTGCGAGAACAGGATTACCAGGTCCGGCTGCTCGAATTTCTCGAAGGAGATGGCCTGACGCACCGCGCCTATCTGGCGCCGGCCTCGGTCGCGGCCCTCGGCGCGCTCTGCGCGAGGTTGGCGGCAGCACTTGCCGATTTCACCCATCCGGGACTGGACCGCAGCCTGCAATGGGATTTGCGCCGCGCCGGACCTGTGGCCGTGCAGTTGTTGTCCTCCATTAGCGACAGCGCCGCTCGTGACAGGATCGCCAAGACGATGGTCATGGCCGTGCGCCGCATCCAGCCACTTGCACCGTCGCTGCGGCTTCAGGCGGTTCATCATGACGTGACGGATGACAATGTCGTCAGCCGTCCCGATGCGCATGGGCGGCCTGTTCCCGATGGTGTGATCGACTTCGGCGACATCATTCGCGGCTGGCTGGTCGGCGACCTTGCCGTGACCTGTGCCTCTCTGCTGCATCAGGCAGATGGCGATCCCTTTCACATCCTGCCGGCGGTGAAGGCCTATCACGAGATTTACCCGTTGATCGAGGAAGAGCTGAAGGCACTCTGGCCGCTCATCGTGGCCCGCGCCGTCATCCTCGTCGCCAGCAGCGAACAGCAGATCTCGATCGATCCCGACAATGATTATGTCAGAGGAAATCTGGAGGGCGAACGGCACATCTTCGATACGGCAATGTCCGTGCCGTTCGAACTAATGGAAGCGGCCATCCTGAAAACAGCCGCTCTTCATATTGCCGATGTCGATACGGCAGACTGGCAGTCGCTTCTGCCGGAGATCGATCCCGCGTCCATTGCCTATGTCGATCTCGGCGTGCAGAGCCCGCATTTTTCCGACGGCAACTGGCTGGCGGCCGACATGGACTGGCGTCTGCTTGCTCGCGCAGCCGCCGAATCGGGAATCGCGGCAACCCGCTACGGTGAATATCGCCTGTCCCGCGCCGGCCTGCACCATGCAAAAGCCCAGGCAACCTATGCACTGCATATGGATGTCTGCCTCGCAGCCGGCAGCGTCGTTGCTGCACCCTTTGCCGGTCGGATCACCTGGTACGACCAGCATCTCGTCCTCACCGGCGGGGACATGAAACTGCATATCGACGGCATCGACCTTTCCGTCGAGGATGGAAGCGAGATCGCCGCTGGTCAGACACTCGGTACGGTCTCCGGCGAGAGGTCTTCGCTCGGCGGATTGCGCCTGCAGCTTTGCAGCATCGCCGGCTTCGAACCGCCACTCTTTTCCACGCCGGAACAAGCCGAAGCGTGGTCCGCCCTCTGCCCCTCGCCTTCAGTGCTGATTGGTCCGGGCGGCGATGCGCCAAAACCTGAAACATCGGCTCTTCTCGAACTGCGGCGGGCGCATTTCGCCAGTCCGCAGAAGAATTATTATGCGCATCCGCCACGGATCGAGCGCGGCTGGAAGGAGCATCTCTTCGATATCGAGGGACGCGCCTATCTAGACATGGTCAACAATGTCACGATCCTCGGCCATGGTCATCCACGCATGGCGGAAGCGATCGGCCAGCAATGGCTGATGCTGAATACCAACTCACGCTTCCACTATGCCGCTGTCGCGGAATTCTCCGAGAGCCTCGCATCGCTGGCGCCCGACGGGATGGATGCCGTGTTCCTCGTCAATAGCGGTTCGGAAGCCAATGATCTGGCGCTGCGGCTTGCCTGGGCGCATAGCGGCCAACGCAACATGCTATGCCTGCTGGAAGGTTACCACGGCTGGTCGATGGCAAGCGACGCGGTCTCCACCTCCATCGCAGACAATCCGCAAGCGCTGACGACAAGGCCGGACTGGGTTCATGCCGTCGTGTCGCCCAATACCTATCGCGGCCAGTTCCGCGGGCCGGAGTCGACTGCGGACTATCTCGGCACCTTGACGCCGGTGCTGGAGGCCATCGATGCCAAGGGCGAGGGACTGGCCGGCTTCATTGCCGAATCCGTATACGGCAATGCCGGCGGCATACCCCTGCCCGACGGCTATCTGACGGAAATCTATCGGCAGGTGCGCGAGCGCGGCGGGCTCTGCATCGCCGACGAGGTGCAGGTCGGCTATGGAAGGCTCGGTCATTTTTTCTGGGGCTTCGAGCAGCAAGGCGTCGTGCCCGATATCATCACCATCGCCAAGGGCGTGGGCGACGGCCATCCACTCGGCGCCGTCATCACGACGAAGGAGATTGCCGCTTCGCTGGAAAAGGAAGGCTATTTCTTCTCTTCGTCCGGCGGAAGCCCGGTCAGTTGCGTTGCCGGCATGACCGTTCTCGACGTCATGGCCGAGGAGCGGTTGCAGGACAATGCTCGGGAGGTAGGCGACCATCTGAAGGCACGGCTGGCGGCACTGATCGACAGTTACCCGATCGTGGGCGCAGTGCATGGCATGGGCCTCTATCTCGGCCTCGAATTCGTGCGCGACAGAGTGACGCTGGAGCCGGCGACCGAGGAGACGGCCGCGATCTGCGACCGGCTTCTGGAACTCGGCGTCATCATGCAGCCGACGGGCGATCACCTGAATGTGTTGAAGATCAAGCCGCCGCTCTGCCTGACCGAAGGAAGCGCCGATTTCTTCGCAAACATGCTGGAAAAGGTGCTTGCAGAAGGCTGGTAGGCGGGACGTTCGGCCGTTAACCAATTCGGTCTTTTCGAGGCTTTCCGATTTTTAACCAGATGTCCCATTGCCGGAATCAGACAGACTTCCTATCTCTGCCTCGGCTATGACGAGAGACCCTCGAACCGTCACACGGGTTGCACGAAAGCGTGATAGAATTCTTTCTAGAAACCGGGATGTGATGGAATGAAATTTTTCGGATCGTCGATATTTTGACACGTTTCGGAATATGTTTCTTATAGGCTATCGGCTATTTTCTACTAAGTTTGTAGACTATAAAGATGGCTTCAACGGGTCCCGGGCTCTTCCGGGATCATGCAAGTACAACGCCAACATAAGGATCGAGACATGATTGATATCGAAATTCTCGCACGAGTCCTTGGGCGATCTGTGCTTGGCAATGACCGTCCGGACGCGCTCTCCCGCCCGAACTGTCGAATGTGACGATCGTCCCCCTTTCAACGGTACCAGACAAGTCAATTCGCCATAGCTGCGCATCCGCGCGGCAGGAGTTCTATGTAATGAAAAAAGAAGTTATCGAATATGCAGGCATCCCTGTTGGGATCGTCATTCCGGATGAAGACCGGCTGAAATTCATCGCCGTCAAATTCCATGTCCATGACCTCGACGAGCAGCATTTCAGCTCGCCCGCCGAGGTGAAGCTGGCCATTCACGATCTGATGACCCGCCGCCACCCGAAGCCCCTTCATGCCTGACGCAGAACGCGGCTTTAATGCTATCAGAGGATTTCCGACCGGCCCGGCAAAACGGGCCGGTCTTGTTTTTGCCCATCTTGTTTTTTGAGGGCATTTGACTTCCTATCGGCGCGCTTCCCTCAAGACAGGAGACGCGCTTGTCCGATCTTCTCAATCTCCTCACCGATATCGAAGGCGTCTCCGTCGGTCACGCAACCGACCTGCCGCTTGGCTCCGGTGTCACGACTATCATCTTCGATGAGCCGGCAGTTGCCTCCGGCAGCGTGCTTGGCGGCGCACCGGGCGGGCGCGATACGGCGCTGCTCGATCCCTCCATGGTCGTCGATGCCGTCGACGCCTTCGTGCTGTCGGGCGGATCGGCCTTCGGTCTCGATGCGGCGGGCGGCGTTCAGGCGGCATTGCGCGAGATGGGGCGCGGATTCCAGGTCGGCCCGGTTCGTATCCCGATCGTACCGCAGGCGATCCTCATGGATCTGCTGAATGGCGGCGACAAGGGCTGGGGCATACATTCGCCTTACCGCGAGATGGGCTATGAGGCCGCGAGGGCCGCACACAAGGGTGCGTTTGATCTCGGCACGGTTGGAGCCGGCACGGGTGCAACGACTGCTACCTTCAAGGGCGGCCTTGGCTCGGCAAGTGCAGTCAGCAGCGTCGGGCATCGCATCGCGGCGATCGTTGCCGTCAACGCTGTGGGCACGGCGACTATCGGCGAAGGCCCGCATTTCTGGGCGGCTCCATTCGAGCAGAATAATGAATTCGGCGGGCTCCGCATGCCCACGGAAATCGATCATCGATTGCGGCTCAAAAGCGTGAAAACGACAGCCACGACGATCGGCGCGGTTGTCACCGACGCGTCGCTCATCAAGGCGGAAGCGCACCGGCTTTCCGTTGCCGCCCATGACGGACTCGCCCGCGCGGTCCTGCCAGCCCACCTGCCACTCGACGGCGACACGATTTTTGCAGCCTCCACCGGCAAACAGAAGCGCAACGACATGGCAAGCCTGATGGAATTGTGCCATCTGGCGGGGATCGTGATGGCGCGGGCGATTGCGCGCGGGGTCTACGAAGCAACCGCGCTTCCGGTGCCGAGCGCGCTGCCTGCATGGCGCGACCGCTATGCGGCCGGGCGCTGATTGCCTAGACTACAAGAAGAGAGCCTGACGGCGGAGAACAGGTAAATGCAGATTCGGGCGCTGATGTATTTCGACGAGCTGGTGCGAACCAACTCCATGCGTCAGGCGGCCGAAAACCTGAATGTCGCGCCGACGGCGATCAGCCGGCAGATCGAGAACCTGGAATATCATTTCGGTGCGCCGCTGGTGGAACGCAGCGCGCGTGGCGTGAAGCTGACGGCGGCAGGCGAGTTGCTGGCGGCCCGTGCGGGTCGCACGCTGCGCGAGCTCGACCATGTGCAGCAGCTGATCGAAGACCTGAAGGGGCTACAGCGCGGGCGCGTCAACATTTACGCGAACGGCGCGACCGTTGCCAATCTGCTTGCGCCGGCGCTGGCAGAATTCAGCCTGAAATATCCCAAGCTGCGTTTTGCCGTGACGATCACCAGCGCGCGGGCCGCAGTCGAAGCCGTCAACAGCGCCGAGGCCGATATTGCGGTGACCCTGTTTGCGCCGCCAATGTCGGGCGTCAAGGTGCGGCTGCGTTCGGAGATTACCTACGATCTTATCACAGCGCCAAACCACCCGGCAGCATCACGCCCGGATATCCCGCTCAAGGAACTCGCCGACTACGCGCTGGCACTGCCCGATCAATCCTTCGGTTTCCGCCAGGCTTTCGACGCGCTGTTCGAGAAGGAAGGGCTGAGCCTCGATCCGGTGTTCGTGACGAGTTCGCTGGAGATGCTGAAGGAGCTGGTTCTGAGCGGCGCAGCCGTGACGCTGCTGCCGGCACTGACCGTTCGCCGCGAGATCGAGGCCGGCCAGCTTTCAGCCATCCCGTTTTCCGGCAAGACCGGCATTCGCACTCATGTGGATCTCTGTGTGGCGCCTGACCGGCAGCTTTCCTTTGCTGCAACGAAACTTCTCGATTTCATCGAACGCTTCACGCGTGAGCGGTCGAACAGCAAGGCCGGTCATAAAGAGTAAGACCCGCGGGCTTGCATCAGATCAGAAATTGCTGTGTAGCTTTTTCGGCTACACTGAGCACACAAAATCGTCATTGTGTGTGCACCCTCATAGTGCCACTCTACTCGCAAAAGGGATCTGCCAAGCAGCGGAGCCAGACAGGGGAACAGGATGATCAAGGTTTCGCTCGCGCCGTCAGCGCGTCTCATGCGGCGTCTTTCCATGGGTGTCGCGCTTTCAGCCGGCATCATAATGCTGGCGCTGACACCCGCCGAAGCCGCCAAAACAACGCTTAATCTCGGCATGAGCGTCGAGCCTGCTGGACTCGACCCGACGATTGCCGCACCTGTCGCCATCGGCCAGGTGACCTGGCAAAACATCTTCGAAGGGCTGGTCAGCATCGATGAGACCGGCAAGGTGCAGCCGCAGCTCGCCAAGAGCTGGGACATTTCCCCCGATGGGCTGACCTATACGTTCAAGCTGCAGAGCGGTGTCAAATTCCACGACGGCGAGGCCTTCGATTCCACCGCCGCCAAATTCGCCCTCGACCGCGCCCGCGGCAAGGATTCGGTCAATCCGCAGAAGCGCTTCTTCGCCTCGATCGCCTCTATCGAAACGTCCGATGCCGAGACGCTGGTGCTGCATCTTTCCAGCCCGACCGGCAGCCTGATCTACTGGCTCGGCTGGCCGGCCTCGGTCATGGTCGGTCCGAAGTCTGCAGCTGACGACAAGACCACGCCTGTCGGCACCGGGCCGTTCAAATTCTCCACCTGGGCCAAGGGCGACCACGTGGAACTCATCAAGAATGCCGACTACTGGAACAAGGATGGCGCGGCTAAGCTCGAGAAGGTGACCTTCCGCTTCATCAACGATCCTCAGGCACAGGCGGCGGCACTGAAATCCGGCGATCTCGACGCCTTTCCGGAATTTGCCGCACCGGAGCTGATGAGCTCCTTCGATGGCGACGCGCGTCTTGCGACCAAGGTCGGCAATACTGAACTCAAGGTCGTTGCCGGCATGAACAATGCGCGCAAGCCGTTCGACGACAAGCGCGTACGCCGGGCGCTGATGATGGCGATCGACCGCCAGACTGTCATCGATGGTGCCTGGTCCGGTCTCGGTGCGGCGATCGGCAGTCACTATACGCCGAACGATCCGGGCTATCAGGATATGACCGGCGTACTGCCCTATAATGTCGAGAAGGCGAAGGCGCTGCTAACCGAGGCCGGCTATCCCAACGGCTTCACTTTCACGATCAAATCGCCGCAGATGGCCTACGCCCCGCGCAGCGCACAGGTCATGCAGGCGATGTTGGCCGAGATCGGTGTGACTGTTAATATCGAGCCCACCGAATTTCCGGCGAAATGGGTGAAGGATGTCATGACCAGCCGTGACTACGACATGACCATCGTCGCCCATGCCGAACCGATGGACATCGATATCTATTCGCGCGATCCCTATTACTTCAATTACAAGAATCCGGCCTTCAATGACCTGATGAAGAAGGTGCAGGAGACGGCCGATCCATCGGAACAGGCCAAGATCTATGGCGAAGCCCAGAAGATCCTCGCCGAGGACGTGCCGGCGCTCTATCTCTTCGTCATGCCCAAGCTCGGTGTCTGGGACAAGAAGCTGAGGGGCCTGTGGGAGAACGAGCCGATCCCCTCCAACGTTCTCAGCAATGTTTCCTGGGACGAATAAACTGCTGATGCGGGCGGCGGACAGGGTGATGAAGACGATATGATCGCACTGCTTTCCCGCCGCCTCGCCGGTCTAGCCATCACCCTTCTCGTCGTGTCCCTGGTGATCTTCGCCGTCATGGACTTTCTGCCCGGCGATCCCGCGTCGATCATGCTCGGCACGTCGGCCAGTCCCGAAACACTGGCGGCACTGCGCCACGAACTCGGCCTCGACCAGCCACTGCTCATTCGCTATGGCCAATGGCTCGCCGGCGTCTTCTCCGGCAATCTCGGGCAATCCTATACCTATGGCGTACCTGTCGCCGGGCTGATCGTCGAGCGGCTGGCGGTGACGCTGCCGCTTTCGATGATTGCCATCGTCCTCTCAGTGGTGATCGCATTGCCGCTCGGCGTGCTGGCGGCGGCGCGACGTGGCGGGATCGTCGATGCGATCGCCACCGTCTTCTCGCAGATCAGCATCGCCGTGCCGGCCTTCTGGGTGGCGCTGCTGCTTATCATCCTGTTTTCCTCCACGCTCGGTCTGATGCCGGCAAGTGGTTTTCCCGGGTGGGATGCCGGACTTCTGCCGGCATTGCAGGCCTTGTTGATGCCGGCTATCGCACTCGCCCTGCCGCAAGCCGGCGTGCTGACCCGCGTGGCGCGCTCCGCTGTGCTCGACACCATGCATGAGGATTTCGCGCGCACTGCGGTCGCCAAGGGGCTGTCGCGCAGGACGGTGCTGTGGCGGCATATCGTGCCGAATGCGCTGGTGCCGATCCTGACCATTCTCGGACTGCAATTCACCTTTCTCGTTGCCGGCGCGGTTCTGGTCGAAAACGTCTTCAATCTGCCGGGTCTCGGACGGCTTGCCTTTCAAGCCTTGTCGCAGCGCGACATCATCGTGATGCAGGATGTCGTGCTGTTCTTCGCGGGCCTCGTCATCGTCATGAACTTCATCGTCGATCTCTCCTACCTGGCGATCGACCCGCGCATGCGAAAGGCGGCATGATGGCTCCCATCGTCTCCTCCGCCATCTTTCCACGGCGCCGAAGCTTCAGGCTTAGCCGGCGAAAGAATCTCATCGCCGGAATCATCGTCATCGGGCTCCTGGCTGCCATTGCCCTGCTATCGCTCTTCTGGACGCCGCAGCCACCTGCCAAGATGCAGATCATTCACAAGCTGCAGCCGCCGCTTGCCTTCGGCCTGCTCGGCACGGACCAGTTCGGCCGTGACGTAGTTTCCATGCTGATGGTCGGGTGCTGGAATTCGCTGTCGATCGCCGTCAGCGCGGTCGCCATCGGCGGCACATTCGGTTCCATTGCGGGGATTTCCGCGGCTGCCATCCGCGGCCCCTACGAGGCGCTTTTGATGCGCGCCTGCGACGTTATCTTCGCACTGCCCCCGATCCTGTCCGCGATGCTCCTCGGTGCCTTCCTCGGGCCAGGGCGCTTTACGGCGATCACAGCCATTGCCGTCTTCATGGTGCCGGTCTTTGCGCGCGTAACGCTCGCGACCTCGCTGCAGGCCTGGAGCCGCGATTATGTGCTGGCGGCACAGGCGATCGGCAACAGCCGTTTCACGATCTCGGTGCGGCACGTGCTGCCGAACATCATGAGCCAGATCATCGTGCATGCAGCGATCCAGCTCGGTCTCGCGATCCTGACTGAAGCCGGCCTTTCCTTCCTCGGTCTCGGCATGGCGCCGCCGGCTCCGACCTGGGGACGCATGCTGGCAGACGCCCAGACATTCCTTTCGCTTGCTCCGTGGCTGGCGATCCTGCCCGGTCTTGCCATCGCGCTCACCGTCTTCGGCTTCAACATGCTGGGTGATGGGTTGCGCGATCTGCTCGACCCGCGCGAAGCGAGCCGCTGATGTCCTCCCGAGACGAACCGCCCGAAAGACCAGACCATGCCAGATACCAATTTCACCATCCGCGAGCTCAGGCGACGCTTCAGCGATAGAACCCTCTCGCCGCTCGAATACTGGCTTGCGCTCGAAAGGCATATCGATGCCTGGGAGCCGTCGATCGCAGCGCTTTATCTCTACGATCCGCAAGCGGCGCGCGAGCAGGCAAAGGCATCGGGCGAGCGCTGGATGAAAGGTGAAACGCTCGGCCCGCTCGACGGCATTCCGGTTACGCTCAAGGAATTGATCGCCACCAGGGGACAACCGGTGCCGCTCGGCACGAAGGCGGTCGAGCTGAAGCCAGCGGAAGCGGATGCGCCGGCGGCGGCGCGGCTGCGGGAGGACGGCGCTGTTATCTTTGCCAAGACCACCTGCCCCGACTATGGCATGCTTTCGTCGGGTCTTTCGAGCTTCCATCATCTGAGCCGAAACCCTTGGAATATCTCACAGAACCCCGGCGGCTCCAGCGCCGGCGCTTCCGCAGCGGCTGCTGCCGGCTACGGGCCATTGCATATCGGCACCGATATTGGCGGTTCGGTGCGGCTGCCGGCCGGTTGGACGGGCGTGTTCGGCTTCAAACCGAGCCATGGGCGCATTCCGGTCGATCCCTATTATGTCGGCCGCTGCGCGGGACCGATGACCCGGACGGTGGAGGATGCCGCCTATTCGATGGCGACGCTTTCGCGCCCCGACTGGCGCGACGGCACCAGCCTGCCGCCGAATGATTTCGACTGGATGGATCTTGCCATCGATCTCACCGGCATGCGGATCGGGCTGATGCTCGATGCCGGCTGCGGTCTTGCCGTCGATGACGATGTGAGGACATCGGTCGAAGAAGCGGCCAGGCTTTTCGAGAAAGCCGGGGCGACGATTGTTCCTGTCGGACCGGTGCTGACACGCGCCATGCTGGATGGGCTCGACACTTTCTGGCGCTCTCGTTTCTGGGGCGACATTGCCGGGCTCAGCGAAGAGCGCCGCGAGAGTATTCTCCCCTATATCCATGAATGGGCGAAGGGCGGTGCCGATGTCAGCGGTGTCGATGCCGTGAAGGGCTTCAACCAGACGATCGAGATGCGCAAGACCTGCGGGCGCCTGTTCACCGAGGTCGATGCGGTGCTCTCTCCCACCAATCCGATCGTCTCCTATCCGGCCGAATGGGCTTCGCCGACCAATGATCCGAAACAGCCCTTCGAGCATATCGCCTTCACCGTGCCGTGGAACATGTCGGAACAGCCGGCATCCTCGATCAATTGCGGCTTTTCTGCATCGGGCGTGCCGATCGGGCTGCAGATCATCGGGCCGCGCTTCGATGACATGCGGGTGCTGAAACTCTCGAAAGCATTCGAAGATTGGACGGGTGGCGTCAAGGACTGGCCGAAGCCGCCGGTGGCCTGAAGGCAATCTCAGAACGGGCGGCGATAGCCTGTCGGCTGCTCGTAGAGCCAGCCGATGCGCTTGACAGCCGCCTCGAAATTCTCGCGCGCAACAGTCATCGTGTGGCCGTTGGCATGAATGATGGTTTCGGGATCTTCGAAAACCGCAACATGCCCTTTCCAGAAGACCAGATCGCCGCGGCGCACTTCCGAGCGCTCGATCGGCTCGCCAAGGCCTGCCGCCTGCATGTCGGTATCGCGCGGCGCGCTTCTGCCGGCCATCTGTAGGGCAAGCTGGACGAGACCGGAGCAATCGATGCCAAGGCCGGAGCGTCCGCCCCAGAGATAGGGCGTTTCCAGGAAGCGGGCGGCGATATCGACATAGTCCTGGCCATCCAGCGTTCCAAGCGGCTGGAGATGCTTGGAGAAGATCGCGGTGCCATCGTCAAGCACCAGATAATAATTGCCGCGCGCTTCCGCTTGACCGGCAATGTGGACTCGGCTGCCCATCGACAGCACTGTCTTATACGGTTTGCGCAATTCCGGTTCCTGATAAAGGAAAGTGCGCTGCGGAACGACGATGTGAGTCGGGGCGTTGGCTGCCTCTGCAACTGCGCTTGCTGGCAGGTAACCGACATAGCCATCAGATGTAGCCTTGACCCAGCACCAGCCGTCAGCGCGATCGAATATCGTGACATCCTCGCCATAGAGCAGTTCCGTATCGATGCCGCGGGCAAGGTCCGGTTCGGGGCGCAGGGCGATGACCGGGACACAGACGTGGGCCGGCGTGCCGCTCACAAAGCGCGCCGCTTCGACCTTGCCCTCAAGGCCGGCTTCCGCAAGATCCGGGCGATAGGCATGGAGGCGGCGGTCGAGCATCGTCATGACATTCCTTTCAGGGTGGCCTTTTGAGCTGCCTTTCAGACCGGAAGCTTGCGGCCCTGCTCGCGCACGAGGTCGCCGAGCTTTTCGAGATAGAGCGCCCCGCCAACGGTGCGCTTGATGATGACGTTGCGCCGGTCGGCATCGTCGCGGACGCGATCGACAAGGCCCATGTCCCCCATCGTATCCAGCGCACGGGTGATGACCGGTTTCGTCACGTCCAGCGTCGCGGCCAGTCCGCGCACGGTATGTGGTGGCGGCACGAGATAGATATGCAGCAGGATCGCCATCTGACGCAACGTCAAATCTCTGTCGTCGTGACGGACCTGGTTGAGCGCCACGCCATGCCAGAGGCCAAGCGCCTGCGAGGCGGTCAGTTCAATCGGCACGGCCCCTCCGGAAATCGTTACGCTAACGTTTCATTTTCCGGCACTTACAGCGTGCAAGCAAGAGGCGGCACAGAATGCCGCCTCGCAAGGTGAATAAAATTTTAACGATCGGATCAGCGATGGCCTTGGCGGCTCAGCGCATGCTGTGACGGATATGATGATAGAGCGCGCGGATAGCCTGCGCCTCGCCGCCTCCAGGCGAGTGCGGGCGCTCGTTCGGCGCCCAGCCGTAGATATCGAAATGCGCCCAGCTCTTCGCCTTGCTGACAAAGCGCTTGAGGAAAAGCGCGGCGGTGATGGCGCCCGCCATGCCCCCCGCCGGAGCATTGGTGATATCGGCGAATTTGGTGCGGATATCCTTCTCGTAGCCGGCATAAAGCGGCAGCCGCCAGAGCGGATCGTCCGTCTCGAGGCTTGCTTCCATCAGGTCGTGGGCAAGATTCGCATCATCCGTGAAGAAGGGCGGCAGATCGGGGCCGAGAGCGACGCGGGCAGCGCCTGTCAGGGTCGCCATATCGATCAGCAGATCGGGTTCTTCCTCGTCGGCATAGGCGAGCGCATCGGCCAGGATCAGGCGACCTTCGGCATCGGTGTTGTCGATCTGGACCGTCAGCCCCTTGCGGCTCTTGTAGATGTCGCCGGGACGGAAGGCATTGGACGAGATGGAATTCTCGACGACCGGGATGATGACACGCAGGTCCACCTTCAGCTTGGCATCCATGATCATGAGCGCCAGGCCCATGACATTTGCCGCGCCCCCCATGTCCTTCTTCATCAGCAGCATGGAGGAAGCCGGCTTGATGTCGAGGCCACCCGTGTCGAAGCAGACGCCCTTGCCGACCAGCGTGACCTTGCGGTGTCCCTTCTTGCCCCAGCGCAGTTCCAAGAGGCGCGGCGCATCGGCACTGGCGCGACCGACCGTGTGCACGAGCGGGAAGTTTTCCTTGAGCAGATCGTCGCCAATGATAACCGACATCTCTGCCTTGTAGTGGGCAGCGAGATCGCGGAAAGCCGCTTCGAGCTGTTCCGGTCCCATGTCGTTGGTCGGCGTATTGATGAGGTCGCGAGCGAGGAAAACGCCGGCGAGCTGGCGCTTGATCTCATTGCCGTCGGCATCGCGCGGGATCATCAGCGTCGCCGCCGGGATTTTTTCAGACTTGTAGCGGTCGAAACGGTAGCTGCCGAGGCCGAAGCCGAGCGCCAGGCGATTGGCTGTCAGCGGAGCCGTTTCGATGTGCCAGTCGCCGGCCGGAAGTGCGCGGGCAAGCCTGCCCGTGATGTAAGGCTGCTCAGACGGATTGGTGCCAAGGCCGAAGAGCGCACCGCCGAGGTGACCGTCGGCTGTCGGGATCAGAAGCAGCGAACCGCTTTCCGCCTTGTAGCCGGCTTTGCGTGCCCAATCGAGGGCGATCGGATCGATTGTCGCGGTCTCGATATGAGCGGGCGTCACCGCAAAGATCGGTAGCGTCGACCCACCCTTGGTGTTGAAAGGCGTCGGTCTTTCGGTGAACTGGAAGGGGGCCATGTTTGTCCTTAGAGGCGGGGGGCAGAATCACTTCTTAACGGTCTGTTAGGGTTAACAGACTATTGCTGGAGCGAAGATTGCGTCAAAACCTTTCCCTGTTCCGTTTTGAGGTCCGGCGCCGATTTCATTCAGGAACGCGCAATGTCCGTCTCGGCCTCTACTCCTCTTAAAAAGCGTGTTTTTCAAGGAGCCGCCGCTGCTCTCGTCATGCTCGCGCTGGCCGGCTGCTCGACAACGGCAAAGGACCGGATGACGACCGGTTCCATCCCCAAACTCGACAAGCCGGTCGAGCAGATGGACACCAACGAATTGCGGGCCGCCACCAACCGCGTCGGCCAGGCCTATGAGAAGAACCCGCGCGATCCGGTCAATGGCGTAAACTATGCCAACCTGCTGCGGATGAGCGGACGCGACGCGCAAGCGCTCGCCGTCATGCAGCAGGTCGCGATCGCCAATCCCGGTGATCGCAACGTGCTGGCAGCCTATGGCAAGGCGCAAGCGGCCACAGGGCAGCTTCAGCAGGCGCTCGATACGATCGGCAGAGCACAGACGCCCGACCGTCCCGACTGGCGACTGATCTCGGCGGAAGGCGCGATCCTCGATCAGATGGGCAAGCCGAACGACGCACGCCAGCGCTATCGTGATGCGCTCGACATCCAGCCGAACGAACCTTCGATCCTTTCCAATCTCGGCATGTCTTATCTTCTGACAGGCGATTTGCGCACGGCGGAAACCTATCTGCGCTCGGCTGCTGGCCAGCCCTCGGCCGATAGCCGCGTGCGCCAGAACCTCGCTCTCGTCGTAGGCCTGCAGGGCCGCTTTCCCGAGGCCGAGCAGATCGCGCGGCGCGAACTCTCGCCGCAGCAGGCCGATGCGAATGTCGCCTATCTGCGCGGCATGCTTTCCCAGCAGAATTCCTGGCAGAAGCTCGCGGCGAAGGACTCCACACCTGCCGCCAGCAATACCAACTAAGTCATCTGCTGCTCAATCCAGACAGGATAAGACGCAGGCCGAGACCCGCCATGACCGCGCCCGCGGCCCTGTCGATCCAGGCCTTGGCAGCAAGATAGACTTTGCGCGGCTGCTGGGCCGAAAAGGCGAGCGCAACGATCGCATACCATCCCGCTTCGACCAGGAAGACGCCAATCGGCAGTGCCAGCAAAAGCTCCACCGGCACCGTCTTGGGCAGCAGCGCCGCGAAGATACTGGCGTAGACCACGATCGTTTTGGGATTGCTCAACTGCGTCAGCATCGCTGCCGTGAAACTGCGCGCCGGCGTGCTTTTACCGGCAATGTCGCCTGAAAGCGCCAGCGGTTCGCTGGCGCCTTTCCAGATCGCGACAGCAATATAGATCAGATAGGCGCCGCCCGCGATCTTGAGAACGAGGTAGAGCCACTCGAATTGCGAGAGCAGCGCTGTCAAGCCGGCGAGGGCAAGGATGGCGAAGGTCACGCCGCCGATGCCCATGCCGAGTGCAGCGGCAAGCCCATCAAAGCGGGAACGCGAAATGGCGATGCGCGATACGACGACGAAACTCGGGCCGGGGCTCATGGCGCCGATCATCAAAGCGCTGATGATGCTGATAAAGATGCCCAGAGAGGACATGGCAAAACTCCATTCTCACACAGTTCCGGATGTGACACCGCCATGCAATTTTGCTGGAAATGCCCACGCGATCAAGGGCCGCTCGGAAAAACGGATGAGACGCTCCGCTTGCCGATGATCGCCGTTTGTTGTCTCTCTTGGGAAAAGCGGGGTTTCCGGATCTCTTAATCAGAACCGATCGGCGACCTGGATGCCGGCAGGGCCAAGGATGACGGCGATCAGCACCGGCAGGAAGAAGAGGATCATCGGAACGGTCAGCTTAGGCGGCAGGGCAGCAGCCTTCTTTTCCGCCTCGTTCATGCGTTCGTCGCGACCCTCCTGGGCAAGGACGCGCAGCGCTGTCGCAACGGGCGTGCCGTAACGGTCGGCCTGAATGAGCGCCTGGGTGACGGAGCGGACCAGATCGATCTGGGTGCGGGTCGCGAGATTCTCGAGGGCGACGCGGCGATCCGGCAGGAAGGAGAGCTCAGCAGTTGTCAGCACCATTTCTTCGGCGAGCGGCGGTGACTGTTCGCCGAGTTCTTCGGAGACCCGGCGCATGGCTGCCTCGATGGAAATACCCGATTCCACACAGATCAGCATCATGTCCAGCGCATCCGGCCAGGCGCGCTTGATGGATTGCTGACGCTTGCCCATACGGTTGGAGATATAGATGTTCGGCGCATAGAAGCCGATATAGGCGATGCCGATGACGATGAAGATCCGGATCGGCAGGCCCTTGTCGGCAAGATTGCCGAGACCGAACATCCAGAATGCGGCAACCGCCAGAAAAATAAACGGCAGAAGAAAGCGCGCGACAAGGAAAGTGTTCAGCGCATTTTCCGAACGCAGACCAGCCGCGCGCAGCTTGTTCATCGTGTTGTCGTCGACAAGCGCTTTGCGCAGATTGAACCGCTCGACAATTTGACGGACGGATCGATTGTTCTGGTTTCTGAGCGTCGCCTTACTGCCAGTGTCGGCATTCATACGGGCGCGCTCGCGGGCGCGGATCTGCTCACGCTCGGTCGAGACGGCCTTCATGCGCTTGTTGAGATCGCCACGCTCGAAAAAGGGAACGGCAAGCGTGTAGAAGGTCGCGAAGACAGCGATGGCGACGAGAACCGCCACGATCATGGCGGGATCGGTCAACGTTGCGGCAAGTTCCTGCGACATGTGCCTTGCTCCCGCTAGATATCGAAATTGATCATGTTGCGCATCACGAAGATACCGATCGACATCCAGACCGCCGAAAAGCCCATGATGAAGTGGCCGCGCGGATCGGTGAACAAGAGCATCATGTATTGCGGCGACGTGAGGTAAACGAGCAGGGCAACGATGAAAGGCAGGGCGCCGATGATGCAGGCCGATGCCTTGGCTTCCATCGACAGCGCCTTGACCTTGGCCTTCATCTTCTTGCGGTCACGCAGCACCTTTGAAAGGTTGCCGATCGCTTCCGACAGGTTGCCGCCAGCCTGCGACTGGATCGCGATGACGATCGCGAAGAAATTGACTTCCTGCAACGGCATCTGATTGGTCATGCGGGCGCAGGCTTCGGGCACGCTGAGGCCGACCTGCTGCGATTCGACGATACGGCGGAATTCGCCCTTGACCGGCTCGACCCCATCGGTCGCAACGAGGCGGATCGCGTCGTTCAGCGGCAGGCCGGAGCGGATGGAGCGGACGATAACGTCGAGCGCATTCGGAAATTCATCAAGGAACTTGTTCTGGCGGCGCGAAATGAGGAAGCCCAGCACCCAGCGCGGCAAACCAAGCCCTGCGGCTACGGGGATACCGAGCATCACCGGTGTCGATGCGCCGGCAATGAAGAGCAAGGCCAGCAGCACAAAGGCGAAGAACGCGCTGAAGAGATAGAAACGGGTTGGCGTGATCGGCAATCCCGCCTGCACCAGGCGGGATTTCAGCGACAGCGTTTTCTTGGTCTTCTCGTGCTGCCGTTTTTCGAGATCCTTCAGGCTGTCCTGTACCGATTTGCGGCGTTTCGACAGTTCCTGCACCCGGTCGCGGGCAGCCTTGACCTTGGTGCGATCGACTTCGGCCGATTTGACGCGGTTGATGCGACTTGCCGATTTCTTGTCGCTCTCGATACGCGAGAACAATACGGCATAGCTGACCGCCGCTGCCGCAACGGCTGCAAGAACGATAATTGCCAGCACTGTCGGATCGATGCCGAACATCTCAATCCTTCGATTTCAGTTCCATCTCGTCGAGCGCGGCGGCGAGGCGTTTTTCTTCGTTGTAGTAGCGGGCGCGATCCCAGAAATGCGGCTTGCCGATACCAGTCGACATATGGCGGCCAATCAGACGGCCGCTCGCGTCCTCGCCTTCGATCTCGTAACGCATCAGATCCTGAGTGATGATGACGTCACCTTCCATACCGATCACCTCGGTGATCTGGGTGATGCGACGCGAGCCGTCACGAAGGCGCTGCGCCTGGATGATGACATCGATCGAGGAAGAAATGATTTCGCGCACGGTCTTTGCCGGCAGGGTGAAGCCACCCATGGCGATCATCGATTCCATACGGCTCAGGCATTCGCGCGGGTTGTTGGCGTGGATCGTGCCCATCGAGCCGTCATGGCCGGTGTTCATGGCCTGCAGGAGGTCGAAAACCTCGGGTCCGCGGACTTCGCCGACGATGATGCGTTCGGGACGCATACGCAGGCAGTTCTTGACGAGGTCGCGCATGGTAATCTCGCCCTCGCCTTCGATGTTCGGCGGGCGGGTTTCCAGACGCACCACATGCGGCTGCTGGAGCTGCAGTTCGGCCGTATCTTCGCAGGTAATGACACGCTCATCGCGGTCGATATAGTTCGTCAGGCAGTTCAGAAGCGTGGTTTTGCCCGAGCCCGTTCCACCCGAGATGATGACGTTGCAGCGGACGCGGCCGATGATCTGAAGCACTGTCGCGCCCTCAGGCGTGATGGCGCCAAAGCGCACCAGCTGATCGAGCGTCAGCTTGTCCTTCTTGAACTTACGGATAGTGAGTGCCGGGCCATCGATCGACAGCGGCGGCGCGATGACGTTGACGCGCGAGCCGTCGGGCAGGCGCGCGTCGCAGATCGGGCTCGATTCATCGACACGGCGGCCGACCTGGCTGACGATGCGCTGGCAGATCGAAAGAAGCTGCGAATTGTCGCGGAAGCGGATTTCGGATTCGATGGTCTTGCCGCCGACTTCGATGAAGGTCTGGCCGGCACCATTGACCATGATATCGGCAATGTCGTCGCGCGCCAGCAGCGGCTCGAGCGGACCGTAACCAAGCACGTCGTTGCAGATATCCTCGAGCAGTTCTTCCTGCTCGGAGATCGACATGGCGAAATTCTTGATGGTGATGATATCGTTGACAATATCGCGGATTTCCTCACGCGCGCTTTCGCCATCCAGTTTGGAGAGCTGCGAGAGGTCGATCGTATCGATCAGCGCGGAAAAGACCTGCGCCTTGGTATCGTAATATTCGTCCGTCCGGGCGGGCCGCTTGCGCTGCGGCGTCTGTATCGGCGGCGGCGCCACCTGCTGGCGGACAGGTTCGCGCGACGGCTCGACGAGCACCGCGGGACCGGATGGCGCTGCCGGGGCGGCAGCCGGCATCGGCGGCGGAGGAGCGGCGATACCGCCGGCACCGGCCTTTCCGAAACCTTCATTTCCGCGTTTTCCGAACATTGATCCGATCCAATTCTACTCGTTCACTTGCGCTTCAGAAGGCCGAGCAGGCCGCCCTTCCTGGATTTCTTGATCGCCACGCGACCCGTGACGATGTGCGAGATCTGCGAAAAGGTCTCTGATGTCGGCGACTTCGGGTCGACCTCGGAAATCATCCGGCCGCTGTTGGCGGCGTTACCGAAAAGACCGATATCGAAGGGAATGATGGCGATCGGTTCGACTTCCAGCGGCTCGCAGAAATCTGAAATCGAAATTTCCGGCCGCTTTGGCATGCCGACCTGATTGAGAATGAGATGCGGCACCTTGTCGTTCGGGCGCATCTTGCGGAGCGCATCAAGCATGTTCTTCGTGTTGCGAAGGTTGGCGAGGTCGGGAACGGCGCAAATGACGACCTCATCGGCGCTCGACAGGACCGAACGGGTCCAGTCCGACCAGGCATGAGGAACATCGAGCACCGTCACCGGCGCACTGCGCTGCAGCACATCCATGACCGGCTGGAAGGCCTGGCCATCGAAATCATAGGCGCGATCGAGAAGCGAAGGGGCAGCCAAAAGCGAGAGATGCTCCGAGCACTTGGTCAGCAGGCGGTCAAGGAAAACCTCGTCAAGCCGTTCCGGCGCAAAGACAGCCTCGGCAATGCCCTGGGCCGGATCCTGATCGAAATCGATGTTCGCCGTGCCATAAGGCAGGTCGAGATCGGCCAGGATCGTTTCGGTCGAGAACAGGTTCGAGATCCCGAAGGCGCAATTATGCGCAATGGTCGATGCGCCGACCCCGCCCTTCGCGCCAATAAAGGCGATGGAGCGGCCAAGCGGCTCGGCTTCCGGATCGACGAAGATCGTCGCCATTGCGGCCATGATATCCGGCATGGCGACAGGCTGGACCATATATTCGGAAATGCCGTTGCGGATCAGATCGCGGTAAAGACCGATATCGTTGTAGTAGCCGACGATGATGACCTTGGTGGAGGGATCGCAGACGGCGGCAAGTGGCGCGAGCTCGGCAAGCAGGCCCGCAGGATTCGCCCTGGTTTCAAGGATGATCAGGTTCGGGGTCGGTGCGCTGGAAAACATGTTCGCAGCCGCCGCCGTTCCGCCGCTGGTAATGCGCAGACTGACTTTCGACATGCGACGGTCATTGGCGCAACGCTCCATCACCCGCTGCAATCCCTCGCTTTCGCAGAAGGCGTGAACGGAGATGCGCGGCAGCGGCCGCATATTTTCCAGTTCGCCCATGCGCATAGCCTCTTCGGCATGTCGGAGCTCGCTGGTATTCTTGATTTCGTAGTCGACGGTGCTCATCGTTTCATCCCGCCTGATCAGAAACCGGTCTGGCCGGAATCGACATCATCGATCGTGGTCGTGGTCGTCCGGTATTCCTGGATCGCCTGATTGCGCCGCTCGGCATCGATCGGAGTCATGCCGCGCGGAGCGACAAAATCTTCCGGATTGGCGACCTGAGCGGCGAGGTTGTTCTGCGAGGCACAGCCGAAATTGTAGTAATTCTGGTTCGTGAAGTCTGCCGAGATATCCCTCGGCCACTGACCGCACTGGGTCGTTACCGCCGTCATACCGGTGAAGCTCAAGCGTATCGGCGCAGCGTCGCGGAGACCGGTTGCTGCATAGGACGTATTGATGATCTTGTTGCTGGCAATGCCACGCGAAGCAAGTTCGGCACGAACCTGGCTGCGCAGGGCGCGAGCCGCGCCTGCATTGGCTGATCCCTCCGGAGACAGGATATAGACCGGGCCGGAAGCGCGCGACGCGTAATTTTGCGCGAAGCCGCGAATCAACTCGCGCTGTGCAATCGTCAGGCGGCGATCGCTGGAGGCAACGGGAATATCGACCGTTTGTTCGGCTTCCGTTACGACGATCGGGTGGCGCTCCCGGTAATCATCAGGAATGCCTCCGGTCGTGAGCTGGTCACGCGGACCGGCGCAGCCGGAAAGAATTGCAACGGCGAGTGATGCAGCCACAAGCAGAGGCCTCGTCGTGCGGAAATGTATCGCGCTGCAATGGGCCATCGCCTGATCTCTATTCGTTTTCATCGGTTCAGACCCTGCCCCGCTCATTTGTAGATAAATCCGATGGAACCGTGGAACTGCGCATCGGCAACCGGCGCCTGGGAGCTGCCGTAAACTTTGTTGACGCGGTTCATGAAGAAGGCGGATGCGTCATCCGGCGGGCTGAAATTGTCATCCGGCCGATTGAGCTGATTGCGTGCCACCGGGCGCACCAGGTAGGGCGTCGCGATGATGACGAGTTCCGTTTCCTGACGTTCAACCCCCTTCTGGCGGAAGAGCGTGCCGAGAAGCGGGATCTTCGATGCGCCGGGAGTGCCGTTCATCGTCTGAGAGATGTTGTCGCGGATGAGGCCGGCTAGTGCGATCGAACCGCCCGAGGGGAGTTCGACCGAGGTCTCTGCCGAGCGGCGCTGATAGGTGGGCGCGGTCCCTGATACCGACGGCGCCGGCTCCGAGACATTGGTCTTGATCTGCAGGCTGATGCGGCCCGACGAGAGGACCACCGGTTTGAAAGCCAGATTGATACCGTAGTTATAGGGAACGACCGTGACGTTGCCCTGGTTGTCCGTCGTCGAATAAAGAACCTGACCGCCTGAATTGAAGGTCGCGGCCTGACCAGAGATCGCGGTCAAAGTGGGTTCGGCCAGCGTGCGGACGACCTTGCCCTGTTCCAGCGCGTTCAGATAGGTCGAAATATCGTACTTGCCGATCGAGTTCTTGAAGAGTGCCGCAAGGCCACCACCGACGACGGATGTGGCCGTATCCGCCGAGGGACTACCAAGCTGGGCGACCGTCATGCCCGAGGAGTTGGTAACGAGATTGTCGAAACCGAGTTGCTTCAGGATTTCGCGACGAACCTCGGCGATCGTGACCTTGAGCGTGACCTGGTCTTCACCCTGGATCTGCAAGAGGTTGACCACCTGTGAGACCTGGCGGTTTTCGGCAAAGAGTGCAACTGCACTGTCGCCGCCGGTACCTGACGCCGTTTCCGTGCGCGTCGTAGCTTCACCGCCCTTCAGGAACGCTTCAGCGAGCGATGCTGCCTGAGTTGCATCCTGTGGCGTGCGAACGGTACCCGTCAGCACGATATTGTCAGAAACGATCTCGACCTTGATGGCGGAGTCGGGAATGAAGCGGCGCAGATTGACCTCAAGCCCGGATACGTCGCGCTCGATCTCGATATCGAGGCTGACAACCTCCTCGCCGCTGGCGCCGAAAACGAAGATGTTGGTCTGCCCGACCTTCTTGCCGAATAGGTAGATGCGCCGCGACGTACGGGTTACGGCATCGGCCATGCTGGGATCGGAAACGAGAATGTCATGGGCGTCTTCCGGCAGGTCGACCACCAGCGCCTTGTTGAGGCCGAGCTTCAGACGGCGATGCGCGCCGGGACCGCCTTGGGAAATGCGGATGAGGCTTTCGGAACCGGCATTGGCCTGCTTCACTTCGAAAGGCGCATGAAAGGAAAACGGCATAACGCCCGTCGCCGCCATTGCCAGAGAAAGGCAGCCGGTCAGGAAAAGCCTGGTGCGCTGTTTTGAGTTGCCCATCTGCATTTCCCTTACTCCGGCTTCACTGAGCCGGTGGCATCCGTAACGATGGAGCCGGACTTGATGACCTGGACGATTGCGCTGCCGTTGTCGCCGCTCAGCAGGTAGTCTGCCGCGCTGGTGTCCTGCTCTTGCGCGTCGGCAACGGAGCGCAGGGCGAGTGAAAGGCGATCGGCCATCTGCTGGGCGACGGCCAGAACCTTGGTCTGGTCGGGGGTGAGTTCCAGCGTTGCTGTCGTGCCAACCGCAGCCTTGGTGCCGTCTTCCTTTTCCTCGATCTGCTGGTCGATGGCGAGAACGCGGACGTTACTCAAAACGGTTTCGGTTATGTATTTGTCCGTGCCCTGCCCCTTACGCACCATGATCACGTCAACGCGGTCATTGGGGAGGATGAAGCCACCGGCACCGGTCGCCACGGAGATTTCGGTCGCTACGGCGCGCTTACCGGCAGGCAGCAGCGAGGACAGGATTCGGCTGTTGGAATCGGCTACCTTCTCGGGACGGATCGGTTCGCCCTCGAAGACGGGCAAGCGCACGACAGCGCCCTGCAGATCCTTGATAGCGTCCGGCCGATCGGTCTCGGTAATAAAGCCCTGGACAACCCCGTTCTGGGGCCAGGCTATCCAGTGGACGGCCTTCTCATCCAGTCGCGCGCCGACGGGGAGATTGGCGCTGGAAACCAGGACGTTGACGGTCGGCTCTTTCTCGATGACGGATTGAACCTTCGTGACGACGTTGCCACTACCGGCCATGTTCATCGCAAGAAGACCGGCAAGGCCGGCTGCCACCACGGCGACAGCTAGGATAATAAGGCGGGCCGGTTTCATTGATCATTCCTTAGGGCACGACGCGTTCGCCCCGCAGAATGCTCAGGAATTGGTATAATTATAGTTAATGGAACACTTACATTTTAAGTTAACGGCCGATTAATACGCCGTTATTTTAGGCTTTCCAGCGCTGCCAGAAACAGCGGCGAGGACGGAAAGGCGAGGAAGCCGCCAATCGCGATGGCAACACCATAGGGGATCTTCTTGGCGAGCAGGAGCGAATTGGGAATGGGCAGGCCGATCGCCAATATCATATTTGCCTGCGAGCGGATCAACAGGATTGCCAACGTCACCAAACCGCCGATGAAACTGACATAAACGAGAAAGGATAGCAGCGCGGGATCGTAACCGAACCAGATCGCAGCCGCGCTCAGAAGTTTCGCGTCTCCGCCGCCCATCACATTGAGCGCAAAGAGTGCAAAGCAAATGCAGAACACGATGGCGGCGCCAAGTGCGTGCATTCCGATTGCAGGAAGAGCCATGCCACTCAAAGGCGCCAGCACGGCGAACGAAATCATCAGGATCAACGACACCCTGTTCGGGATCGTCATCGTCAACAGATCGGATATGGCCGCAAAAACAAGGCAGAGCGGAAAAACCAGAAGGATTGCGGCTACGATCATCTTCTCACCTTCCCCAAGTTTTCATCTGCACCAAGACAAACAGGCTCACGGCGATTCGCTCGTGAGCCTGACCTTACTAAACCAGAGCTACGCCCCAGCAATTATTACTTCACAGCGTCGTCCAGCTTGTTGCCGAGTTCGACGAAGGTAGAATTGAGCTTGCCGCCAAGCGTGGTGGCGCCAGCAACGAGGGCTACGGAAATCAGAGCGGCGATCAGGCCGTATTCAATTGCGGTCGCGCCGGATTCATCTTTCAGAAAACGGCTAAAAAGCTTGGTCATGGTTACTCCTAACTCCAGTTGATGTTCAGCACGTCCGCCAACTGTTGCCGTTGATCGGATGGCTGCAACCTACCGAATGGCCGTTTCCATCGACTTAAAGAAATGCGTTAACAAGGTGTAAACGAGACAACCGGCCCAGTCAGGGTAAGTAATCTCTTACCGAATTGCTTGCATTTCTAAGGAGTTTCCGGAAGCAATGTGTAGCATTAGCTTCCAGGCATCCAGAAACGGCACACGTTTCTGCTATCTGTCGATTCCACGCCTCATCAGAGCGTGCCGATACGGTCCAATACGTTTCGCAACCGAACATGGCAGGAAAAGCTTAAGGCTTCGTTCACCATTTTTTTCCATTCTATCTGCAATCTGCATTGCGATCGTGAAAGAGGGCCAAATGCCATCGAACGGCAAGACCGTTTTCTTTGCCTGGGTGATTGCGGCTCTCACGGCATCCGCGGCCTCCGCCCAGGAGGACATGCTGCGCGTCTATATGGACCACGCGCGCGTCCTGAAGCTCGACCGTCCGGTCAGTAAGGTCATCGTCGGCAATTCCAAGGTTGCCGATGCAACGGTTGCCGACTCCAAGACAATCGTGTTGACGGGCCGCAGTTTCGGCACGACCAATATCGTGCTGCTCGATGGCGCCGGCAACGCCATTCTGGACGACCGCATCCTCGTCTCCATAGACGAGGGCAATACGGTGCGCGTCTATCGCCAGACCGAACGCTCGGTTCTTTCCTGCACGCCCAATTGCGAACAGCATTCGCAACAAGGTGAAGCCGCCGCCGCAACCAATTGATATACGCTCAGCTCACGCCTATTCGTTAAAATAGCTGCTCCGAGCTGAAACGGAAAATCAACGAACGCGGCTTAGTGTGGCGCCCGAAGAACATTTTCGGGGCCAGACTATGGCGATCAGTGAGCAGGAGACGGGCAACGTGTGTGCGTCCCTCCGTCTATCCAGACTTTGCGCCTTGGCACGATCGCGTGATGGTTCCGCCGCGATCGAATTCGCATTGCTAGCCATTCCCTATTTCATCATCATATTCGCCATCCTGGAAACCTTCATCGCCTTCGCTGCGGAAGAACTGGTTTCGAATGCCGTCGATACGATGAGCCGCGAGATGCGCACAGGGCAGATCACATTCGATTCTACCCGCCCTACCTACAAGACGCAGACACAGTTCCGGCAGGCCTTCTGCAACGAGATTTCGATCATCATCCGCTGCTCGCAGACCGAGGCGGCTACACCCAGCAAGCTCTATCTGGATGTACGGAGCTTCACGACCTTTGCCTCGATCCCAACGACGATCCCCCGAGCATCCTCGGATAAGTATTCCGATCTCAGGACTTCGGATTTCAAGTTCACGCCCGGCGGCCCCGGCTCGATCAACATGGTGCGCGCCTATTACCGCTGGTCCATCATTGTCGATCTCGTTCGTCCCTATGTCACAGGCCTTCGCCCTGTCGGCAGTTCCATGCCGAGCGAATATCTGATGGTCGCGACGGCTGCCTTCCAGAACGAGCAGTATCCATAATGGCGCGAAGCAGCCTTTTCATACGGTTGAGTTCAACGGCGCGGCGCTTTGCACGCGACCGCAAGGGTGTCGGCGCCATCGAGTTTGCAATCATCTTCCCGGTTCTCGTCATGCTCTATCTCGGCGCGTTCGAGATCACGATCGGGCTCAGCGTCAGCAAGCGCACGACACGTGCCGCGGGCTCGATCGCCGATATCATTACCCAGCAGCAGAGCGTGACAAAAAGCTCGCTAACGGATATCGCCAAAGCCGCCCCGGCAATCTTCGCGCCCTATGACAGTTCCGGTCTCTCGTTGAAGGTCACGGCGATCCAGATCGACGGCAGCGCCAATCCTACCGTTCTTTGGTCCTGGGCCCAGAGCGGTGCGGCGCCCTATGCCAAGAACAGCGCGGTTTCCGATGTGCCGACGGAAATGAAGAAGGCAAACAGCTTCCTCATCCGCACCGAGCTCAGCATACCCTACACGCTGCTCGTCTTTGCTCCCAGCTTCTTGCCGGCAGAGACACGCACCATCACGATCAGCCGCAGCTACTTCTATCGCCAGCGTCAAAACGACAACATTCCCTGCGGCGACTGCTAAAGCGTATCGTGATCGCTAGGACCCGCCGACACCCTTTAAGTCCCTGTTTGATAGATGTCGTTCTCGCAAAACCGCTTTAGGGCAAGATGCGCGGCGCTTTCACAGCCCAAATTTGCCAAGCGGTTCCCGTCAATATATGGCTTGGCGCCAGACAGATCGTTCCAGCCATACGCTGACGACAGCAGATAATACGGGTGAAAAATGGCGCGGGCCTTTCTCTTCGTTCTGGATTCCTTCGGTGTCGGCGGAGCGCCGGATGCCGCAGCCTATGGCGATGAAGGCGCCGATACGCTCGGCCATATCGCCGAATTCTGTGCGGCAGGTGCAGCCGACCGAGCCGGACTCCGTTCCGGTCCCCTTGCGCTGCCGAACATGTCGGCGCTCGGGCTGCTGCATATTGCCCGGGCGGCCTCCGGCCAGTTTCCGGCCGGCATGCCGCTGCCGGACAAGATCTACGGTATCTACGGCGCTGCCAACGAAACGTCGCGCGGAAAAGACACACCATCAGGTCATTGGGAAATCGCCGGCACGCCTGTTACCTTCGACTGGGGTTATTTTCCGAGCGAGGGCGATGCCTTTCCGCAGGAACTGATCGATGCGCTCTGCCGCGCGGCTGACGTTCCCGGCATTCTCGGCAATTGCCATGCTTCGGGAACCGAGATCATCGCCCGCTACGGTGAAGAGCATATACGCAGCGGCAAGCCGATCTGCTATACCTCCTCGGATTCCGTGTTCCAGGTCGCAGCTCATGAGGTCTATTTCGGCCTCGACCGCCTCCTCACCTTTTGCCAGATCGCCCGCAGCCTGCTCGACCCCTACAATATCGGCCGCGTCATCGCGCGTCCCTTCATTGGCCAAAGTGCTGCGACCCTCCAGAGAACCGGCAACCGCCGTGACTTCTCGGTGCCGCCTCCGGAGCCGACGCTGCTCGACCGGCTCGTCCAACATGGCCGCAATGTGCATGCGGTCGGCAAGATCGGCGATATCTTCGCCCATCACGGCGTTTCGCGGGTCATCAAGGCAAATGGCAACGATGCCCTGATGGATGCTTCCCTTGCCGCAATCGACGAGGCGGAGGATGGCGATATCGTCTTCACCAATTTCGTCGATTTCGACATGGTATATGGCCATCGCCGCGACGTGGCGGGCTATGCGGCTGCCCTCGAAGCCTTCGACACGCGCCTTATTGAAGTTCATCAGAAGCTGCGGGCCGGCGACCTCGTGGTCCTGACCGCCGATCACGGCTGCGATCCGACTTGGCGCGGCACGGACCATACGCGCGAGCGCGTGCCTATCATCGCCTACGGTCCCGGCATCAGATCGCGCTCGGTCGGCATACGGCGGACCTATGCCGATATCGGCGAAAGCATTGCGCGGCATCTCGGCATTCCCGCGGGGCCGCATGGGAGGAGTTTTCTGTGACATCGCATTTGAAGAAGGTCGAGCTGCACTGCCATCTGGAGGGTGCGGCTCCGCCTGATCTGACCGAGGCACAGGCGCGCAAATATGGCATCGACATCAGCGCCTGCCTGCAGGACGGCGCCTATGTCTGGCATGATTTCGCGAGCTTTCTGGAATGCTACGACAAGGTTTCCGAGGTTTACAAGACCGAGGAAGACTATGCGCTGCTGACGGAAACCTATCTGCAAGAACTTGCCGGCATCGGTACGATCTACAGCGAGCTCATCGTTTCGCCAGACCACGGCAAGCGCATCGGGCTCGGCGCGGACGCCTATATATCAGGTGTGTGTGAAGGCATCCGCCGGGCAAAGGCGAAAAGCGGTATCGAGGCACGGCTTATCGTGACCGGGGAACGGCATTTCGGTCCGGATAGCGTCATCGGCGCTGCGGAATATGCGGCAAAGGCCAATAATCCCCTGATAACAGGCTTCAATCTCGCCGGCGAGGAGCGGATGGGTCGCGTCGCCGATTATGCGCGCGCCTTCGACATCGCCCGCGATGCAGGGCTCGGCCTCACCATCCATGCCGGTGAAGTTTGCGGCGCCTTCAGCGTTTCGGACGCATTGGACGAGGTGCGTCCCTCGCGTATCGGCCATGGCGTACGGGCGATCGAGGACGCTGACCTCGTCAGGCGGCTTGCGGACCTCGGCACGGTACTGGAGGTCTGCCCCGGTTCAAACATCGCGCTCAAGGTCTTTCCAGATTTCGCATCGCATCCGTTGCGCAGACTGAGAGAAGCGGGCGTCAGGGTGACGATCAGTTCCGACGATCCACCCTTCTTCCACACATCGCTCAAGCGGGAATACGAACTTGCCTCGGAGGCCTTTGCCTTCAGCGATGCCGAAATCAATGCTATGACGCGAACGGCCATCGAGGCGGCCTTCGTCGACGAAGAGACACGCAAGGCGTTGCTTGCCCGCCTTTGACGGTGCGTGAGATTGTTAATGGTCCAGGCAAATCAGTCTCCGGACTTGCAGTGGAGACGATTTCCATGGAAGAAACAGCCGATAAGAACAAAGAATTGGAAGGTTTCCCTATGGACGGCGTCACAGTCATCGATCACCCGCTCGTGCAGCACAAACTCACCATCATGCGGCGTAAGGAAACCTCGACAGGCAGCTTCCGCCGGCTGTTGCGCGAAATCTCGACACTGCTCTGCTATGAGGTGACGCGCGATCTGGAACTGACGATGGAGACGATCGAAACGCCGATCCAGGAGATGCAGTCGCCGATCCTCGAAGGCAAGAAGCTGGTCTTTGCCTCCATCCTTCGCGCCGGCAACGGACTGCTGGAAGGCATGCTCGATCTGGTCCCTTCCGCCCGCGTTTCCCATATCGGCGTCTATCGCGACCATGAGACGCTGCAGCCGGTCGAATATTACTTCAAGGCGCCTGAAGATGTCGCCGAGCGTCTGATCATCGTCGTCGATCCGATGCTTGCGACCGGCAACTCCTCAATTGCCGCCATCGACAAGCTGAAGGAGCGCGGAGCGCACAATATCCGTTTCCTCTGCCTGCTGGCGGCTCCTGAAGGCATCAAGAACTTCCGCGCCGCGCATCCCGACGTTCCGGTCTTCACAGCAGCGATCGACAGCCATCTGAACGAGAAGGGCTATATCGTGCCCGGTCTCGGTGATGCCGGCGACCGGATGTACGGAACCAAATAGTTTCAATTTCCTTTACCAATTCCAAATCCTTCAGGCCCGGGCGGTTCGTCCCGGGCCTTTTTATGTCGCCGTTAGCAACTTTTCAGCACTTATGGCTTAGCTGATTGAAGTGTGAGGTCCCGCATGAGGCGGGGTTTATACAGGAAGGATTTCTGTTTCATGCTCATGCGTACCGTCATATTTGCCAGCATCGCGGCTGCGCTGGCGACACAAGTGCCTTCCCTGCTCACCCGCACGACGCAGCCCGGCAATACGATTTCCGCAAATTTCGTCTCGACTGAGGATAGCGCGCCCGATGCGCCGGCCACGATCGCCGATGGTGGCATGATCCGCCTGCAGGCCGATGCTCAGGGTCATTATACCGGCAATTTCAGGATGAACGGCAAGCCAGTGCAAGGGCTGATCGATACCGGTGCCACCTATGTCGCATTGAACGAAAGCCTTGCCCGCAGGCTCGGCTTCAGCGGCAACCAGCTCGATTTCCGCTATGCGGTCAATACCGCGAACGGCCAGACCAAGGCGGCGCATGTGATGCTCGATCGCATAGAGATCGGCGGCATTCGCGTTCGTAGCGTCGAAGCCTTCGTGCTGAAAGACGAGGCGCTGAGCGGCACGCTTGTCGGCATGAGCTTCCTACAGAAGCTTGCCTCCTATTCCGTGGCCGACGGCTCCCTCAGCCTGAAGCAGTAAATTCCATCAGATACGGCCGGCGATAACAGGTGGAAGCTCCGGCTTCTCGTCTGCAATACGATAGTTTGCAGCAAGAGCGGCGACGGCCCTTTCGGCCGAAGCCTCGTCTGCCGCGTGAACGAGCGCGATCGGATCGCCCTCATGCACATGCGTTCCAAGCGGCAGCAGGCCGGTGAAGCCGACGCTGTGGTCGATCCGGTCGGCCGGATGGCGTCGTCCGCCGCCGAGATCGATGACGCTCACGCCCACGTCGCGGGCGTCGCAGGCGGCGAGCCAGCCGGCGCGCGACGCCGGAACGGGCCGTTCGACGGGCGCCTTGCGCAGATAGGCATCCGGCCGTTCCAGAAGATCGGCCGGGCCGCCGAGCATATGCACCATACGCGCGAAGATTTCCGCAGCCTTGCCGGAAGAGAGGACCTCCTGCGCCTTTCTCTCCGCCTCGATGAGCGAGCCTGCAACACCCGACTGCACCAGCATTTCTGCGGCAAAGGCAAGCACGATCGTTTCGAGGCGCGTACCGCTCTTTCGCCCTGCCAGAAAATCGAGGCAGTTGCGCACTTCCACCGCATTGCCGGCGCTATCGGCAAGTGGCTGGTTCATGTCGGTGATCAGCGCAGATGTCTTCACGCCCGCGCCATTTGCGACTTCCACCAGCGAATGCGCCAGCACGATCGCCTGCCCCGGATCGGCCATGAAGGCGCCGTTGCCGGTCTTGACGTCGAGCACTAGGGTCTGCAGGCTGGCGGCAAGCTTCTTCGACAGGATCGAGGCTGTGATCAGCGGGATGGAATCGACGGTCGCCGTTACATCGCGCACGGCATAGAGCCTGCCGTCGGCCGGCGCCAAAGCACCGGTCGGGCCGATGATGGCGCAGCCAATCTCCTTCACCACCTTGCGGAAGAGAGCGGCATCCGGATTGATCGTATAGCCTGGAATGGATTCGAGCTTGTCCAGCGTGCCGCCGGTATGGCCAAGGCCGCGGCCTGATATCATCGGCACGGCCAGACCGCAGGCGGCGGCGATCGGGGCAAGCATCAGCGAGACGTTGTCGCCCACCCCGCCGGTCGAGTGCTTGTCTGCGACAGGCCGATCGATACCCTCCCAGGAGAGCATGTCGCCGGAGCGCGCCATGGCGAGCGTCAGTGCAACGGTCTCGGTGCGCGACATGCCCTTGAACCAGACGGCCATGGCGAATGCGCCGACCTGGCCTTCCGACAGATTGCCGGCAGCCAGCGCCGCGATAAAGGCGTCGATATCACCAGTCGGCAGTTCGGCGCCGTTGCGCTTCTGGCGGATGATCTCCTGCGGGATCATCTCAATAGCTCGAGGCTGCCGCCGGCTTCGGTTCCGTGCCGCTGAGAACGGAGAGGATATTGTCGAGCAGGCCGGACGCCCCGAAACGGAAGGTGGAGGGCATCGCCCAATCCGGCGTCATGATGGTTTCGGCAAGGCTCAGATAAAGGGCAGCATCCGCAACGGTCGATATGCCGCCAGCCGGCTTGAAACCCACCTTGCGACCGCTCTCCCTGATCGCGCGGATCATGATGTCGGCCGCTTCGAGCGTCGCGTTGACGGCAACCTTGCCGGTGGAGGTCTTGATGAAATCGGCGCCGGCTTCGATCGCCAGTTCCGAGGCGCGGCGGATGAGAGCGGCATCCTTCAGCTCGCCGGCTTCGATAATGACCTTCAACAGGACAGGCGCAACACATTCGGCGCGCACGGCCGCGACCATGTCGGTGACGGCCTTCTCATTACCTGCCATCAGCTTGCGATAGGGGATGACGAGATCGATCTCATCGGCGCCATCGGCGATCGCCTCACGCGTTTCGGCGGCGACATCGGCGATTTCCATATCACCGGAGGGAAAATTGACAACGGTGGCGATACGGACCGGGTGGCCCTTGCCGAGCACGATGCGGGCATGGGCGACGAAACGAGGCCAGATGCAGATTGCCGCGCTGCTGCCATAGGGTGTCTGCGCGCGGGCGCAAAGCGTGTCGATCTGCTCCTGGGTGCAATCGTCCTTCAGGTTGGTGAGATCAAGAAGGGAAAGGGCGACGGCTGCCGTTTCCCGGCTGGAATGGCTGTTCATTTTCGCTTCCTCCACCGGCAATCAGTGTCCGGCAATCATTTCTTTGAGTATGGCGGCGAGACGGGCACCGCCAACCGGCGCCATATCCTTGGTTTCCTCGTGACTGAGCTCGTTTCCGGTCATGCCAGCCCCATAGTTGGTGATTACCGAGGCTGCCGCAACCCTCAGGCCCAGCATTCTTGCGATGATGACTTCAGGCACGGTCGACATGCCGACCGCATCGGCGCCGAGAATACGCGCCATGCGGATTTCGGCCGGCGTCTCGAAGCTCGGGCCTGAGAACCACATGTAGACGCCGCTTGCGAGCGGGATGCCGAGCGTCTTCGCTGCCTTTTGCATCGCCGCCGAAAGCTCGGCATCATAAGCATTGGTCATGCCGACGAAACGATGATCGCTCTCCTGTCCGATCAGCGGGTTCATGCCGGAATAATTGATGTGATCGGCAATCTGCATGACCGAACCGGGCGGTATGTCCTCTTTCAGGGAGCCCGCCGAATTGGTGAGGATCAGGGCCTCGACGCCGAGAGCCCGCAAGACCTCAATCGGCAGGCGCATGGCGTTGGCATCGCCCTTTTCATAGTAGTGGACACGGCCAGAGAGCATGATGACCGGCACCGAGCCGAGATGGCCGGCGACGACCTCTCCGGCATGGCCGGAGACGGCGCTGACGGGGAAACCCGGCAGGTCCTTGTAAGGAATGCACACAACATCGGTAAGCTCGCCGACGAGCGAACCGAGGCCGGAGCCAAGCACGATGCCGTAGCGCGGTTTGAGCCCGCCGAGCAGAGCCGCGAGCAGATCGATGGTTGCGATCATCCGAGTTCCGTCTCGAAGCTGAAGGGAAGAAGCTCTTCCATGGTCATCGTCTTCTTCACGCCGGCTTCGTCGCAAAGGTAGATCTTCGTCTCCTTCGAAGCGAATTCCGAGATCTTCTGCCGGCAGCCGCCGCAGGGCGGGCAGAGCGGCAGTTTTTCGGCGATGACGGCCACTTCGACAATCTTCTTTGCGCCACCCATGATCATGGCGCTGATCGCCGTCGGCTCCGCGCACCACCCTTGAGGGAAGGAGAGGTTCTCGATATTGGCGCCGGTGTAGACCTTGCCATCCTCGGCGCGGATCGCCGCGCCGACCGGGAACTTGGAATAAGGAGCGTGCGCGAAGGCCATGGCGCCGCGCGCGGCTTCGAACAGGTCGTGAGACATATCAACGCTCCTTCGTATAGGGCACGCCGCCGGCCTTCGGCGGAATTGCAACGCCGATGAAGCCGGCGAGCAGAACACAGGTCAGGATATAGGGCAGGGCCTGGAAAACCTGTACCGGTACCTCGCCGATCAGCGGCACCTGTTTGCCCTGCATGAAATTCGCCAGCGCATCGAGGAAGCCGAAGAGCAGGCAGGCGAACATGACCGGCACCGGCCTCCACTTGGCAAAGACGAGCGCGGCAAGCGCGATATAGCCCTTGCCCGCCGACATGTCCTTGATGAAGGCCGCCGATTGGGCGATCGCCAGATAGGTGCCGGAGAAGCCGCAGAGGATGCCGGCGCACATGACGGCGCGGTAACGCAGCCAGGTTACCGAAATACCAGCCGTATCGACCGCACCCGGATTTTCGCCGACAGCACGAAGACGCAAGCCGAAACGCGTGCGGTAGAGGACCCACCAGGAGAAGGGCACGGCCAGAAACGCGAGATAGGTCAGGATGTTGTTGCCGGAGATCACGCCGGCATAGAGCGGGCCAATGAGCGGCACGTCCCTGATAGCATCGGCACCCGGCAGAATGATCGGTGCGAAGCGGGCGTCGGGTGCAAGCTGCGGCGTGCGGCCGCCCTGCCCGAACCAGGCCTGGCCGAGCACGATGGTGATGCCGGCGATGAAGAAGTTGATGGCCACGCCCGAGATGATCTGGTTGCCGCGATTGGTGATCGAGGCAAAGCCATGTACAAGGCTGAGCGCCACCGAGCAGACCACACCGGCGCCCAAGCCTGCCCAGGCCGAGCCGGTGAGATAGGCCACACAGGCGGCGGCGAAGGCAGAGCCCAGCATCTTGCCTTCGAGGCCGATATCGAAAATCCCGGCGCGTTCGGAAAACAGGCCGGCGAGTGCGGTAAAGATCAGCGGAATGGAAAGCCGGATCGTCGAACTCAGAACGCTGATGAAAATTTCATAATATTCCATCGTCTGTTCCTCAGGCTCGCTTGAACTGCTGGTAGATGCGCACCATTGCCGGGCGGAACATATATTCCAGCGCACCGGCAAACAGGATCACCAGACCCTGAATGACAAGGATCATCTCGCGGGTGATGTTGGGCATTTCGAAGGAGATCCAGTCGCCGCCCTGATAGAGGACGCCGAAAAGGATCGCAGCGAAGATGATGCCGAGCGGATGGTTTCGTCCCATCAGCGATACGGCGATGCCGACGAAGCCCGCGCCACCGACGAACTCCACCTGCAGACGGGCCGACGAGCCCATGACCGGATTGAGCGCCATCATGCCGGCGAGCGCGCCTGACAGCAGCATGGCGATGATGATGGTGCGCGCATGGGGCGTGCCGGCATAGGCGGCGGCTGTCGGGCTGACGCCCAGCGTGCGCATATCGAAGCCGAGCTTGCTGCGCCAGACCAGCACCCAGACGAACCAGGCGGCAAACAGCGCGATGATGAAGGAGACGTTGAACGGGGCCGCACCGAGCTTGGAACCGAACATGGTCATGACCCAGCCGAGCTTCGGAAGCTGCCCACCCTCGAGGAAGGTGCGGGTTTCCGGCGCCATCTTGCCCGGCACGATCAGCACATGCACCAGCAGATAGACCATGAGGGCGGCTGCGATATAGTTGAACATGATCGTCGTGATGACGATGTGGCTGCCGCGCTTGGCCTGCAGGAAGGCGGGAATGAAGGCCCAGGCTGCCCCGAAGAGACCGGCTCCGATAACGGCGATCGGCATCGTCACATACCAGGGCACATAATTGTCTAGCGCCAGCGCCACCAGCGCGCAGCCGAGGCCGCCGACATAGGCTTGGCCTTCCGAGCCGATATTGAAGAGGCCGGCATGAATGGCGACGGCAACGGAAAGGCCGGTGAAAATGAAACTGGTCGCGTAATAGAGCGTGAAACCAATGCCTTCACCGCTGCCGAAGGCGCCTTCGATTAGTAGCGAGAGGGCAGCCAGGGGGCTTTCGCCGATCAGCCAGACGACGAAGCCGGAGATCAGGAAGGCGACCACCAGGTTCAACAGAGGGATCAGACCGTAATTGATCCATCTCGGTAGTGTTACGGAAGCAGTGCTCATCGAGGCCTCACGCGGCAATGCCGGCCATCATCAGGCCGAGGGTCTGTTCACCGGCATCGGGCGTCTTCTCGCCGACGACATGGCCGGCAAACATGACAAGGATACGGTCTGAAAGGGCGCGGATTTCGTCAAGCTCAACGGAGACGAGCAGGATGGCCTTGCCCGCATCGCGCATCTCGATGATCCGGCGATGAATGAATTCGATGGCGCCGATATCGACGCCGCGGGTCGGCTGGCCGATGATCAGCATCTTCGGATCGCGCTCGATTTCGCGGGCGACGACGATCTTCTGCTGGTTGCCGCCGGAAAAATTCGCCGTCTTCAGGCGCGGGTTCGGCGGGCGGATGTCGTATTTCTCGATCTTTTCCATCGCATCCTTGCGGATGGCGTCGAGATCGAGCAGCGGGCCGCGGCTGTATTCGGGACGGTGGTGATAGCCGAGTACGGCATTTTCATATTCCTCGAACTTCAGCACCAGGCCCATGTGGTGGCGGTCTTCAGGAATATGCGCGAGGCCGAGCTCACGCAGGCGGGCCGGATCGGCCTTGTCGATCGGCTGGCCGTCGAGCAGGATTTCGCCGGATGCCGGCTTGCGGATACCCGCGATCGCCTCCAGCAGTTCCGACTGACCATTGCCGGCCACACCGGCAATGCCGACGATCTCGCCGGCGCGGACATCGAAGGAGACGTTGTCGACCATCGTCACGCCCCTGTTGTCCTTGACCGTCAGGTTGCGGACGGATAGCAAGACATCGGCGGGCTTTGCCTCGCCCTTCTGGACCCGCAGCAGCACGCGGCGGCCGACCATGAGTTCGGCGAGCTCTTCAACCGTGGTCTCGCTGGTCTTGCGGGTGGCGACCATCTCGCCGCGGCGCATGACGGAGACAGTGTCGGTGATCGCCATGATCTCGCGCAGCTTGTGGGTGATGAGGACAACGGTCTTGCCCTCGTCGCGCAGCACGCCGAGAATGCGGAACAGGTGATCGGCCTCGGCTGGTGTCAGCACGCCCGTCGGCTCATCGAGGATCAGGATCTCGGCGCCGCGATACATGGCCTTGAGGATTTCCACACGCTGCTGCAGGCCGACCGGAAGCTGCTCGATCAGCGCGTCCGGATTGACCTCCAGGCCGTATTCGGTTTCCAGTCGCTTGAGCTCGGCGCGCGCGGAAGCAACGCCCCTTGCCAGCAGCGCGCCGCCTTCGGCGCCGAGCATGATGTTTTCGAGGACGGTGAAATTGTCGACCAGCATGAAGTGCTGGTGCACCATGCCGATGCCGGCGGCGATCGCTGCCTGGCTATCCTTGATGGTGATGGGCTGGCCGTTGACGCGGATCTCGCCGCTATCGGCCTGGTAAAAACCGTAGATGATGGACATCAGGGTCGATTTGCCAGCGCCGTTTTCCCCGATAATGCCATGGATCGAGCCCTTGGCGACGGTCAGGTTGATGTCCTTGTTGGCGTGAACGGCGCCGAATTTCTTGTCGATGCCGACAAGTTCGATAGCAGGCTGGTCTGTCACAGCAGGCTCCAAATAAGAAAAGGGCGTATGGCGAAAATCCTTGTCCGCCATACGCCCGATCTCAGTTACGACTCACTTCGGGCAAGCGTTGTCCGTGGTGTAATCGTGAACCTTGATGGTGCCTGCAACGATGTCGGCCTTGGCCTTGTCGACGGCAGCCTGCATTTCCGGCGTGATCAGCGACTTGTTGTTCTCGTCGATCGCGGCGGAAACACCGTCTTCCTTGACGCCGAGGGCCTGGACGCCAGCCGTGAACTTGTCGTTCTTGGTGTCGTTATAGGCGTTGTAGACGGCGAGATCGACGCGCTTGACCATCGAGGTCAGAACCGAACCCGGATGCAGGTGGTTCTGGTTGGAATCGACGCCGATCGACAGCTTCTTGTTGTCGGCTGCCGTCTGCAGAACGCCGAGACCGGTGGCACCGGCTGCTGCGTAAACAACATCGGCACCCTGGTCGATCTGGTTCTTGGCGAGCTCACCGCCGCGAACCGGGTCGTTCCAGGCAGCACCGGTCGTGCCGGTCATGTTCTGGAAGACTTCGATGTCAGCCTTGACGGCGCGCGCACCCTGCTCATAGCCGCATTCGAACTTGCGGATCAACGGAATGTCCATGCCGCCGACGAAACCGACCTTGCCGGTCTTGGACGCCATGCCGGCGAGAACGCCGACGAGATAGGAGCCTTCCTCTTCCTTGTAGAGGACAGAGCGGACGTTCGGCTTGTCGACGACGGAGTCGACGATGATGAACTTGGTGTCGGGGAATTCAGCGGCAACCTTCTCGACAGCCGAGGTCCAGGCGAAGGAAACGGCGACGACCGGGTTGAAGCCGCGGCTTGCGAAGTTGCGGATGGCCTGCTCGCCCTGGGTGTCGCCGGTCGGCTCGAAATCGCGGTAGGCGATGCCGGTTTCCTTCTTGAACTTTTCAGCGCCGTTAAAGGCAGCTTCGTTGAAGGACTTATCGAACTTCCCGCCGGTGCCGTAAACGAGAGCCGGCTTGATGTCGGCGGCAAGCGCCGTCGTCGACATCGCTGCCACGGCAAGGAGGGTGAGAAGGGATTTTTTCATGAGTTTGCAGCCCTGTTGTTTGCTATTTGTCTGGGGTCCTCCCGCAAGCCTTTTTCAGGCATGTCTGCGGAACCACCGACCTCCCCCCGGAGGCCTGGCTGCGTGCATCCTTGCATGGCTCCGCGAAAAATTCACGAAAAATTTTTCGGGTGGTAAAGATTTGCCATTATTGCCGAAAATCAGTCCACGGGTGCTGAATTCTGGGCAAATCGACCGCTAAAATGCGGATTTTCTAACCAATGCCTTGGCGTCATCGGCATCATATCTTCCCGTTCTGGTAGCCGTCGTTTGCGCTCATCCAGACCCTCCGGCCCGTCAGTTACGCGGTAAAACGGCCTGCCACCGGCGGCTTCTTGTAAGCGATCATCCATAGCAGCAGCGACAGCACCAGAAGCACTGCAAAGGCCGGCTGCAGCATGAGCCACTGAAAGATGAAGGCGTAGAAACGCGGATGGACGTAATAGGAAACGGAGGACTGAAGCGCGACAAGCGTCGACGGGCTGACATCCTGCCATGCATCGGCCATCGGGGTCATGATCACTTGCGAGGATGCGACGGACTGGATCGAATCGATGGTTCCGGCAATGACCGCAACTGCCAGCGCAAACAGACTGGCAAGACGCAACAAGAAACGCATCAATTCCTCCGACGACGGTAATGCCCTGATGTCCGGCGAGCCGCGCCATTCTCCACTCAAACCTAGAGATAGGCTTGGAGCAGGCACAGCGCAATGGACGGCATGCGCGCAGTTTTATCGGAAGAAGTCAAAAAACTGTTAGATTTGGGTTGATCAGCAAAAATTCTTGGGTATATATCGCGCCGTTCCGACGATTTGCTCCTATCCAAGGCGCGAACGCCCAAAAAGGACAGGTGGCCGAGTGGTTTAAGGCGCACGCCTGGAACGCGTGTGTACGTGAAAGCGTACCGTGGGTTCGAATCCCACCTTGTCCGCCATTTTGTTTTCACTAATGCGCTGAAAATTCTGTATTATTTAGTGCAGGCTCGCCTGTATCGCCATTTCGATCGCGACTTTTAGCTCTGAGTGACAGCTACTGAAGACCTATTAGAATGTTCACGCTTGCTGTGAAATTGAGGTCGTGTGCTCCAGTCTTGCATGCCATACAGGAGACCAGCGGTTCGATCCTGCTTAGCTCCACCAAAATCCCTTCCATTCTTTATTTTTTCACGAAAACAAGAAGATATCGGTAGGTGTGCTTTCGGCAAGTACCCAAGAAAGTACCCAGAGGAAGTACCCACTACCGACCACGCGGAACCTTTCGAATCGGCCTGGGAGAAAAATGATTCACCATACGCCAGCATAGAGCCGCAGTTTGGAATGCGATTCCTTGAAGGGTCAACCTTTCATGAGTACATATACGGTGCGCTCGGGAGCCTGACATCTATGGCGTCGAGACTACTGTCTCGCCCGGCGTCTACTTTCTTTCCAGCCCAGCCCTGAAGCGGTCACGCGGATGGTGCACGATGCCGTGCCCAGATACAGTGCCGTCTGGCTTTGCCCTAACCCGAGGCTTTATAATCTTAGCTAGGTCCCCATCCTTCGTGGAGTACGCCCGGTGGATTGCCCCTGCCACAAAGTCAGCCAACTGGATTCCTATCGAGTGACACGAGTCCTGTAAGAAAAGACCCTCGATCAGCTTACTATAGCCCGATACGTTGATTCCAGATTTCGCAATTAGTGTGTCATGGTGTGCTCGCAGGAGTCGGTCGTCATCACGTCCCCGATGATCTGCGATGATGATCCCCACGCTCTTGCTATCTTGAAGAAAATACTGGAAGCGCTCAGTCAGTGGCTTGTAAGCGAAATGATACAGTTCCCTTTGACTGTTCACCGAGGCATATTCAAACGCCGCCCCGATGTCTGTCACGCAGGCGATTATGGTAAGTGGGCTCTTCGCGATGATGCCCGCCAGTTCTAGGCTCAGCGCTTTCCTTTCCTCTGCGCTTTTGCCAAGCATGGGGTTATCGGACGAGGAGTTATGGGGAGAGAAATAGCGCCACTTCAGTTCGCCCCTCAGCTTATGCCGAATGGCGAAGCCTCGGACGGCCTTGGCTATTCCGCTCCAGTCTTCGTCTCTGATGATAACAGCGCCCAGCGTGAAGTACGGCTGGTTAGGATTTGGCTTTGATGGCGGAGTTCCGCTTTCATCGATAAAGCATAGATGCATCTAGCGCTTCGCCCGACTCAAGAATCGAGGCATTTTGGAGCTAGCGCGGCAACGAGTCCAGCCGTGCTCAGGGATGACACCTTTTACTTGCCGAGGCACATTAGAGCGGCGGAGCGTCAAATCCGCGGTCACGGTCTCTGAAAGCCACGACCTTTTGCGTATAGCTCTCATCCTCGGATGGGACATTACCGTGTTCTGCCTCGGCTAACAGCTTTTCGATGCGCCCAATCATCGTATCTGCGTGAGGATAGAGCACAGCCGCCGTGCTCCGCCACTCGTGCAGTTTCATAAGGCCAGTCTCCCAGTCCGCCCAGGTGCTGGCGTTCTGTATCATCGGCTTGTAGCTCTCAGCCATAGCTTGAAGCTGGGCAGTCTCAGACAGCATCTTTGCCAACCCCTCTCTGCAGGTACGGATCACTTCGGGGTATTCAGGGAATGGCGCTGCGAGTCGCCGCTCAATGCCGGGCGTTGTGGCGCTCAGGAGTTGGATTGTGCGCATGCATTCGGCCACCACCTCGGAGACCAGCCTGTAAGCTTCTACTTTGCGGTCACTCGCTTGAAGTGCTCGGTCCTTCTCCCACCCGATAGCTGACAAAATGATTGAAAGAAGGTCCATCCCTTAGTCTCCGCCCGCCCTATGCCCTTTGGTTGAGGATGATGGGAGAGCAAGTTGTGGTCAAGCAGCCCAGACGATCGCTCAGACGCTCATGCCTCGACAACTCATCGATTACTGTATTCCACGAGGCGTAATGTAAACAGCCTCTGCGGCCGCTAATAGCTCTTCGATCGCAGACACGTGCCAAACACGGCCTAGGTCGGATTCAGGATTAATTCGCCCCGAATATATGCCAAGAAACTCCCACACTGTTTCCCCGGCTAACCTAGTGGTAATGCGTCCGTCCTTAATTGAGCGATAGCCTCCGGGACGATATGCTATTACTGCGGAGCCAGACTGGCCAGGCCGCGTTCTGCAATCAATTATAAACGACGGGTTCTCAGGGGAAACGAAACTCAGTTCTTGGGCAAGAAAGCCCGTTGCCCAAAGTGGGAAACGTTCGGATGACGAAAGCCCAAATGGGAATCCGATTACGCTGATCGGCTCTGCTGGTCCAATTTCAATGGAATGGCGGTCAAGATCGGTTTTCAGGTAGTAGGGGTATTTAGTTATATCTGAACCCCACGAAAGATTCAGTGCTACCATATCCGCCTTTGCGCCGAATCTGGGATGTTCTATCCAGAATGGAGTGCCATTACTTCGATAAAGGGGAAGCCTGACCTCCTTCCATTTCCAAACACTCTCGCTCGCCTTGTGGAAATGTATGACAATGTTGTCGGGTATCGCTCCGTTGCGATTCAGGCATTTGGATGTTTCTTGATGCCTGCCGGTCACGTTGTGGCGATTTGTAATTAAAGCGCAGTGTGATTCTTTGTCGTTTGCAGCCAGAAAGGCTGATCCGCTCGCGAGCAGAAGGTCACCGTAGTACATTTCTATATACAGTGATTTTAAGCTGGGAACTGCGACGTTGAAGTTTGCGGAAGTAGTCTCCGAATCCATATCGACACCACGAGTTATGCGCTCTGTTTCATGTGCGGTAGACGCGAGAACGCCGAAGTTCAGCAGCTTGCGACCATGATTAAAGTAGCCAAATTTTTTGGAGGGATCCCATTTTCAGAGGCTATCCACGCAGCACCCCGCCGAGCACGGCACTGGGCTCAGTTCATACGCGCCTTAGGTCGATGGCAATTCCCCGGGCATCAATCTCCTTAGCCAACTGCAACGCCGCTTCACCCACATCGTTTTTGAACGGGATGTAGATAAGACCCTGAATGTCGCTTGGTCGTTCCATGTTCTCCTGTTGCTTCATCAGAATTGCGACCCGGTCGCGACCCAGTTTGGTGAGCATCATACCGAGCTCTAGAACGACATTTTGTCTTGCTCGAAAAGCCTTCTCTTCACCATGGCTAGCACGGTGCCCTTCATCGTCTGGTGTGGCGAGGACCACAGCAAAGCTCGCCTTTCCCGAAGCGCTCTCAAGTTTTTCAATGATGGTCTGTCCTCCCGACGTGAGCTGGTCAAGAATGAGAGGATTTAGACCCCAGCGTCGGAGCATGGCTTCAAGCTCCGTGCGGGCCGTCCCATCGTGTCCGTAGACCACGAAGACATCCCGAGGAGGCAGGTTGGAGTTTGAGGGCGTGGGCGCTGAGGCAGGCGCGGCGGCAGGTGGAGCAGCTTGTCCGAACAGAGCTTTAATGTTTGCCTGGTTCTGCCCTTGGATAACTGTCTTGCCGGAGTCATAAAGGGCGATGACTTCGCCCCCTGAGCAACGAATGTCCCATCCCTTGTCGTTGTTCATCCTTTCGGCCGATTTAACATGATGGCCGTTAGATTGAAGCAGGTTAAGCGCGTCGTCCTTATTCAAGGTCTCCTCCGGAATTGTCGAATCACTCGTCAGTAAATTGTGTCTGGAAACGACTGGTTGTGGTAGATGGTCCGCTTTGAAATATGCGCCAAAGCACGGGGTAGGCCGCGAGGAGCAAGGCAATATTACATTGCCCCTGTGGTTGCGGCTTTATCGTCTGGAAGACCACGCGGTAGCGTTGATGGAAGCATCTGTCAGACATCGAGGGTGCCTCGGGTCCCTATGTGTCGTTAAAGTAGTAAGCTGAAATAGATTTAGGGGTCAATCATCAGAAAGGCCATCTACGTGCCAGTTGCCGCGCGACTTCCCCCCGGTACCCCTTGATAGGACCCAATTTTGCTTGCGTGAACGCCTCCGGGGGACGCTGAATTTCTCTCGATGCACTCTGGGCTGACCAACCTGCTGATTTCAGGCGTCACAAACGATCGTCAGCCAACGGAAGCAACTCGATCGACCGCTTCAAAATCGTTCCTTCAAGCATGTGTGCGCCTATTGCAGGTCGTTCGCTATCCAAGATAGATATAGCGGGCAAGGATCGAAAGATTTGGAGGAAGTAGATGTCGGAGTTCTCGCCAAATTCGCTTATAAGCTGGTTGATTACGGCTCTCGTATTTATGGGATTGGCCCACGTTGCGCTCTATGCTCTATCAATATACTTGAGATTTCAGCAAAGGACGCGAGAGAGCGGCGAGCCGAGACCGGACCAACTGGTTCAATCCCTGGCTACCGACCTATCCTCCGCTATCGGGGCGGTGTGGACTTTTGCTCGCCCGATTATGCAGCTCATAATAATCGCATTCGTCATCTATTGGTTTGGCAAAACTATTGGCTTCGATGCGCAGTTCACCTCTAACCTTGCTGCGGTAGACGTGAAAACAGTACTTGCCTTTTCTGTAGTTGGCGCTTTCTGCGTGGCTGCTTTCTTGAGCGAGAATCCAGCGCTCGTGTTGAAGGATTTGGCGTTAGTGGTAATCGGGTTTTATTTTGGGACGAAAGTGGTGAGCTGAACCACACTGTCTCAATAGACCAAGTCCTTGTGAGTCACTCGCGCAGCCGCCAGGATGCTCCGGACTTTCGATACATAGCCACTTCATAGCCACTTCATTGCCAACGACGCAGAGGGAGATCAGCGATGGCGAATTTCAAGGCTGAGGACGAAGCGATCGGGACGATCATCCTGGTGGAGGAACTGTTTCAATCCCTGGTCAAGTCCGGCATCGTGCCTGCAGCCGTCATGGCGGATGTCGTGCGGGGCGCAGTTGCGAGGCTGGATACGACCGATCATTTCGGCGCAGGTGCTGCCGTTCGCCACTATTTCGAAAGCTGGCTGTCGAAGTAGATAATCTTCGCTGGGTGCATAGGATGCATAGGATGCATAGGCAGTTTTCAGCGCTCTCTAGGAATTGTCAGATTCAATGCCTGTCATGTCACCATCTGACATTTCCCACACGGCGTATAAAAAATCCTATGCATCCTATGCATCCTATGCAGAGAGGTACTTGAAAGTCCCACATCGGGGCTGGAACATTGGTTGACTGCCGCGAAGAACATCCACTTCGACGAGAGCATCCGTCCAGCTTAGCGTTGTCGCGTAGGCAGCGTCTTTGCCTCAACTTTTGCCCGCACTTTGGACTTTCCAAAGGACCGCATTGGCGCGGTTCTTTCCCGCACCGACGATCATCTGCCCGTCGACGATCCGCCCGCAGTTCTTGCGCAGGAACCCGCTGAACCGCGTCGTATTCAGCCGGCCGCGGTCGATGAAATCCGAAAGCGCCTCCACCAGCCCCTCGTGCCGGCGGTTGCCGATCGGATCGAAGGCCCCTTCGTCCACCATCCTGGCAATGTCGGCCGCGACCCAGGGCTTGCCGGCCGGCAGGGCTGAAATGATCGCCGAGGTGCGCTCCCTCTCCGGGTCGTTGTCCCGGATCTTGGCCGCATTGCCGAGCGGATCGGGCAGGCCGAGCCAGACGAGCGCGGAGCGGACGAGGTTCGACCAGTGCTCGAAGGAACCGAGCGCCGGTGAGACCTTGTCTGCCTCACTCGCCACGAAGGCCCGCAGGACGGTCAATCCTGATGTGACGATCTCCACCCGCTGCCGGCGCACATCCTCGATGACGTCGCTCGCAAAGACGCGCTCCTCCGGCCGCTCGACGCCGGCATCGAGATTTATCAGCACAACGCGCCGCGTCAGGTCGCCGGCAAAGCGCAGCCCGTTGCCTGTGGCGCAGAGCATGACCGCCGTTGCCGAATCCAGCGCAAGCGTCTTGCCGAGCGGACGGATACTGACTTCCTCCTGGGACAGAACCTGACAAAGATGATCGGAGCGAAGCGCCACCGACAGGTTGTCGAGAGCGATGAAACTGTCGCCCTGCAAGAGCCTGGACTCAAGCACCTTGCGCAGCTCGTTGTCGTCGCCCGCATAGGAGTTGACCGCCGCGAGCCGGCCGGTCGCGAGAATGGCGGCAACGTCCACCAGCTTGGATTTGCCCGTGCCGGGCGCCGTCGCATTCACCCCGAACAGCGGGGCGGTTTTCAGGCTGGGGCGGATGATCGCCGTCAGGATCATGGCGAGCGCTGCCGATTCATCGATGCCGCTCACGAAGGGGAAGCTCGCGACAAGCTTCCGGATGCTTTCCAGCGCTGTCATGGCTTCTGCCCTGCCGGGGCATTCGGGGATCTGGGGCCATGCCTTGTCCGATTCGAAGAGTATGCCGGATTGCCGGTCGAAGCCCTTGGTGTCGATGATGGTGCCATCGCTGCGCATCGTCGGCAGGGATGCGACCGCCGTGATCTGCGGGAAAGGCCATTCCCCGTGCCGCGCAATGACGGATCTCGCGACCAGCGCCGGGCAGGACACGGCGTTGTAGCCGAGCGTCCTTCTCGCGTCGGGTTTCAGCCAGCGCACGTATTTCGTCAGTATTGCGATCAGCGCATGCTCATCGACGGGGACCAGCACCGTCTTTTCCTTCCCCGCGATGCGGACGGCGTGAAACAGGGCTGTGTCGCGGGCATAGAGCGGCGCGCCGGCATCGATGACCAAGCGGCAAGCAGTCGTTACCGCTTCCGAAAGGTCGGCTTCATGGAAGAGCAGCGTCGGCCGTTCGTCTCCCTCCGTGGTCGGTGGGGGCAGGTCACGGACGACTGGTTTGCGCCGCGATGCGCGGTCCAGCCCCTCGACCGTTACAGGCTTTTCGTCGTCGGCACCCGTGGGCGCGAAGGGGCGCACCGTTTCATCAATGAAGGCGTCGATCTCAGCCAGCGTCCATCCGTCATCGAGCGCATCGGCGCAGTCCCAGCCGCGGCCTGGAAAAAGGCCGGCCCGCCAGTCGTCGACGCGATAGCATTCGAGCGCGCTTGCGGTATCGACATCGGCAAAGCCGACAAGCCGGATGCGCGCTCCGAGGCGCATCAGGTGCAGCGCGATTTCATGCGCCGCCGCCAGGCCCGGGCGATCGAAATCCGGCCATATCAGCACGTCGCGGCCTGAGAGCGGCGACCAATCGGTGTGCTTGACGCCCTGCGTCCCGCCCGCCCAGGAAACGACCGCCCGCCCGCTCGACATGCGCAACCTGTCGCGGCACTTCTCGCCCTCGACAATGATCACTTCTTTCTCGCCGATATCCTGCAAACCATAGAGCGGCCGCGGCTTCGGGAACGGGAAGCGGCACCATGTCTGCGTCCCATCGGGCAGGCGGGCGAACAGGACCATCGGCGTTTCCTTGCCGCCGTCGGCGAAATCATGACGCAGCACGTAGCCGAGAAGCGAACCGTCAGGGTTGCGATAGGGAAACACCATCGACGGCGCAAAGGAGCCCCATTCGGAGCGCCCGCCCCTGCGCTTGGGATTGTAGAGCCGGATAGGCCGGCCGGCCTGTAGCAAATCCGCCGGCGGCGGCAGGGCCGTTATGCCCTCATAGACATCCGGCGCCTTGACCGGCTTCGGCCGAGCGTTCGGCCGGCTGCCGATGCCGCCGAGGATGCGGATGGCTTCGGGCAGATCGACGCCCTTCACCTCCCGCACGAAATCAATGATATCGCCTCGCTTGCCGCAGCCGAAGCAATGGAAACGCTCCACTCCATCGTGTGCTATGAAAATCTTGAACGACGGCGTGTCTTCGGCATGGAAGGGGCAGCAGGTTTCAAACTCTCGTCCATTCCGGCTGAGCTTGTAGCCGTATTGCGTGACGGTCGAAGACAGCGACACGTCCCGCCGCAGACGTGCGATATCGTCAGGTTCGGCCGAGGATGCGTATGAATGTGTTCGTGACATGAAATTTTCCGGGTGAGTTAAAGACTTGATTCTTGTTTTGCCGGGGGCGTTTGATGCATCGCCCGTGGCTACAGGCACCAGGCCAATGAAGGCGCTAGTCCGAAACCTGAACGTTCCGGTCGACGAAATTCTGCAGATCCCGAGGGCGAAACAGCGTGCGCGAACCGAGTTTCACGAAGGGAAGCTGGCCGGCCTTCATCTGCCGGTAAATGCTGGCGCGGCTGATGCCGGTCGTCTCTGTGACTTGCCTGATGTTGAGCAGAATTTTCGGGCTGGCTTCCACCTGTTCTCTCCGAGTCTGGTTGTGTATCCGGCCGTATCCATAGGAGGCAGACGGTTGTCTGGACGAAGTCACTCCGATGGGGTCATTCTCCGGGCCGGCTCCTTCCGGGGCGAAGCTTGCCCGGGCCGCCATGAGGGATTTTTCGGACAGCACCAAAAATGGATCGTGCTTTCGGGCGTTGAATGACAGTGCCCCCGCGCCCGGTAAGGCTTGGCAAAGCAAAGCCGGTTACGATCCGATGTGGCGCGATCCGGAGCGAGAGGGGCGGCAAGGGCTGCTGCCCGCCGGGACGCGACCATGTGGGGACCTGACATGAAGAAGCTCATCATTGCCGTCGCTTTCGCGGCATTCCTGCCGGTGATTGCCCAGGCGGAAACGCTGGAATTTCCAAGCGACGATCCGGTCGCGACCGTCACCATTCCCGACAACTGGGGGCCGAAGGAAACGGAGACCGGCATCGACGCAACGTCGGACGATTCGGCGATCTATCTTTCGATCGACGTTGCCGATGCAAAGACCAGCGACAAGGTCATCGACGAGGCCTTCGCCTTCCTGCAGAAGAACGGCGTTGCCATCGACGAGAAGACCCAGAAGGTATCCGATGCCGAGATCAACGGCATGACGATGAAGACCTTCGACTGGGACGGCACGGACAAGGAAGGTCCGGTCAATATCGGCGTCGCCGTGCTTTCACCAAGCGAAGACAAGCTGCTTTTGATCACCTATTGGGGCACCAAGGGCAAACAAGACGCTCATGACGACGAGCTGATCGCCATCATCAACTCGTTGAAGCCGGCCGGCTGACCTTGCGACAATGCAAGGCGCTGCCGGCAAGGCCGCGCCTTTTTTCATGCGGGAACAAGAGCGCACCGGCACAGTTCCCTTTGCATGGCAAAAACAGGCACGATCCGCATCGGCATATCGGGATGGACCTATGCGCCCTGGCGCGAGGTATTCTACCCGAAGGGATTGGCTCAGAAGAGCGAGCTTGCCTATGCCTCCCGGCAGTTTCCCTCCGTCGAGATCAACGGCACATTTTACGGGCTGCAGAAGCCGGATGTTTTCGCCAGCTGGCGTGACGAGACGCCGGAAGGATTTGTCTTTTCGGTCAAGGGCTCGCGCTACATCACGCATCTCAAACGCCTGCGCGACGTCGAAACGCCGCTTGCCAATTTCCTTGCCTCCGGCCTGCTGCGACTAGGCCCGAAACTCGGGCCGATCCTCTGGCAATTTCCGCCAGGCCTGAAATTCGATACCGATCTCTTCGCAAACTTTCTGGCAATGCTACCCGAGGATACGGATGCTGCGGCCGATATGGCGAAGCGGCATGACGAACGGCTCGACGGCCGCGCCTGGACGAAGAGCGAGACAACGCAGCCGATGCGCCATGCGCTGGAAATCCGCCATGACAGTTTTCGCGCGCCCGACTTCATCGACCTGCTGCGGAAGCACAAGGTCGGGCTGGTGGTTGCCGATACGGTGGAATGGCCGCTCTTGATGGATCTGACGGCCGATTTCATCTATTGCCGCCTGCACGGATCGGAGCAGCTCTATGTCAGCGGCTATAGCGACGAGGCGCTTGATCGCTGGGCCGGGCGTATCGATGCCTGGACACATGGGGTCGAACCCGATGATGCCAATCGCATCAAGCCGCCGCTGAAACACTCGGCAAGCGGGCGCGATGTCTATATCTATTTCGACAATGACGTGAAAGTGCGCGCGCCGGCCGATGCCCGATCGCTCGCCGAAAAGCTGGGTGTCGCCCTGCCGCCTGACGACAGTGTCGTCGCCAAGCCGAAACGCCGTGGCAGCCGCCTGGTGGTCGAAGAGCCGCGCCGGCATTGGCCGGCGCTGCGTTCCGTTTCTTAGACCAGCACCGCCTGATCCGTCCGGTCTTCGGCGCCGAAGAATTTCAGATAGCGCTCGACCTCGGCAGGTTCGCCGGTCGCCTTCTGCGGATTGTCAGACAGCTTGACGGCGGGGCGGCCATTGGCGTCGCTCACCTTGCAGACGATGGAAATCGGCAGGAAGTCGGAGGTGTCGGTCGGTGCGCAGCCGGCGAAGTCGTTCGTCAGGTTGGTGCCCCAGCCGAAGCTCATGCGCACGCGGCCTTCGAAATGCCGGTAAGTGTCGATGATCGCATCGACATCGAGGCCATCGGAGAAGATCAGGAGCTTCTGGCGCGGGTCGCGGCCCATCTTCTTCCACCAGTCGATGATCTTTTCGCCGCCTTCGACCGGCGGAGCGCTGTCCGGGCGGAAGCCGGTCCAGTCCGCCACCCATTCCGGCGCGCCACGCAGGAACGCGGCCGTTCCGAAGGCATCCGGCAGTACGATCAGCAGGTTGCCGCCATAGAGCTTGTTCCAGTCGCGCAACACCTTATAGGGCGCGTTCCTGAGCTGCTCGTCCGTCTCGGCAAGGGCAGCGGCCACCATCGGCAGCTCATGCGCATTGGTGCCGACGGCTTCGAGATCGGAATCCATAGCCAGCAATACATTGCTGGTGCCGGTGAAGGCCGGACCGATGCCTTCCTTCAGCGCTTCCACGCACCAGCGCTGCCAGAGAAAGCTGTGGCGGCGGCGGGTGCCGAAATCGGAGATACGCAGGCCCGGCAGCTCACGCAGCTTTTCCACCTTGGCCCACATCTTGGCCTTGGCGCGGGCATAGAGAACATCGAGCGTGAAGGGACCCATCGCCTTCATGGCGGCGCGCGAGCGCAGCTCATTGATGATGGCAAGGGCGGGGATTTCCCACATGGTCGTTTCCTTCCACGACCCATGGAAATCCAGCACATACTGCCCGTCCTTCTTGGAGAGCTCGTATTCCGGCAGCTGGAAATTGGAGAGCCAGGCCAGGAATTCCGGCTCGAAGATCTGTGCGCGGCCGTAGAAGCTGTTACCGGCCAGCCAGATCATCTCCTTCTTGGCGAGCCGCAGCGTGCGCGCATGATCGAGATGCTCACGCAATTCGCCCTCGTCGATCTCATCGGCGAGGCGCACGCGCTTGGTGCGGTTGATCAGCGTGAAGGAGGCGTCGACATCAGGATAGAGCTTCCAGATCATCTGGAGCATCAAGAGCTTGTAGAAATCCGTATCGATCAGACTGCGGATGATCGGATCGAGTTTCCAGGTATGATTATAGACGCGCCTTGCGATATCGGTCCTGGCCATGAAACTCCTGCCTGTCCGTCAATCCGGTCAAGTGCGGCCTGGCAACGGCCAGCGCACGAAACCGGCTCGTGCGCTTTCTTATCGAAAAATCGATCGGCAAAGTCCAGAAAAATCAATAGGCAACGCCCCGCAGCAGGAATGGCTGCGGGACGTGGTTTAAATGCCTGACATCCGAACCTTATCGTGCTGACGGCGCAGGCTGAACCGGAGCCGGACCGCCATTCTGCGGTGGAGCTGCCGGAACCTGAGACTGCATCTCTTGGCCCGGCTGCTGCGGGGCGACATCATCGGCTTCCTTCTGGCCCCAGATCTCGACGGGGATCCAGACGAGGAAGGCCAGCACCAGTGCGGTAACCAGCACGGTCAGGATGCGATAGCCCATGCGGCCCTGCCTGGCCTTGACAGGCGAAATCTGTTCTTCGGCATGAAGCTTGCGATCGGACTTTTCCCACCGCGTTTCCATATCCGCCATGATCGTCTCCTTCCGCTCATCCGCAGGCCGGGCCTGCAGAGCTTCTGCGAAGAAAACGACAAGCGGCAGGGGAAGTTCCCTGATGCTGTCAGTAGCCGGCGGTACGGTCGACGACGAATTGCAGCGCTTCGCCGCGTTCGAAGCGGGCGATCTGCGTCTCGACATGACGGAAAAGCGCGTTCTCTTCGGAGATCGCGGCGTCATGCGGGGTGATGAAGACATTCTCCAGATGCCAGAGCGGATCATCCGCCGGCAGTGGCTCGACCTCGAAGACATCGAGCGAGGCGCCGCCGAGCACGCCGCTTTCGATTGCGGCGGCGATATCGGCCTGGATCTGGCTCTTGCCGCGACCGGCATTGATGAAGACCGGCCTGCCGAGCGCGCCGTCCTGGCGCAGCTTGGCAAAGAAGGCCCTGTTGTAGAGGCCTGTCGTATCCGGCGTCAGCGGCAGCAGGCCGACGACGATATCCGTCTGCGACAGGAAAGTATCGAGTTCGGAAGCATCGAAGGTTTCGATGCCGTCCACCTCTTTCTTCGAGCGCGACCAGCCGATCACGTTGAAGCCCATGACCCTGAGCTTGGCGACGGCATCCTGGCCGAGAATACCAAGGCCCATGACACCGACGGTCATTTCGGCGGCTTCGGGCGGCACGAGCTTGCCCCAGACACGATCGCGCTGGTCACGGTCATGCTCGCGCTGCAGGCGCAGGTGCATGAGGCATTGCATGACCACCCATTCGCTCATGCGCGTCGTCAGGCTGCGATCGACGAAGCGGACGATCGGGATATCGGGCAGATCGGGAATGGACAGGATGCTATCGACCCCAGCGCCGCCGGAGAACAGCACCTTCAGGTTCGGCGCGCGCTGAAAAATATCCGCATCCGGCTTCCAGAGCAGCGCATAGTCCACGCCAACAAGGTCGAGCCCCTTGCTGGCGGGATCGGCAAGGTTGATGCTGCCGCGATCGGCAAAGGCGGTCTTCAGGATGCGGGCAACGGTCTCAGGATCGAACTTGAGGTCGACGAGAACGGGAGGTCTTGATGACATGATCTTCTTTACTGCTGGCCGTTTTTTATTGCTGGACTGCAGGTGTCGGCACCGCCTCGATATTGAAGGCGGCGGCCATCAACGCCCTGGTATAATCATCCTTCGGCGCGCGGAAAATCTCCGATGACGGCCCCTGCTCCACGACCTTGCCGAAACGCATGACGATGACATCGTTGGCAAGCGCCTTGACCACTTTCAGGTCGTGGCTGATGAAGAGATAGGCGAGTTCGTGCTTCTTCTGCAGGTCGCGCAGCAGATCCACCACCTGCGCCTGGACGCTCATATCGAGCGCCGAGGTCGGCTCGTCGAGCATGACGAAGCGCGGCTTCAGGACCATGGCGCGGGCAATGGCGATGCGCTGGCGCTGGCCGCCGGAGAATTCGTGCGGGAAGCGCCAGCGGGTGAGCGGATCGAGGCCGACCTCCTCCAGCGCCCAGCAGACGCGCTGGTCGCGCTCGTCGGCTGAGAGCGAGCGTTCGTGCACTTTCAGGCCTTCGGCAACGATATCGCCGACGGACATGCGCGGGCTCAGCGAGCCGTAGGGATCCTGAAAAACGACCTGAAGCTGGTTGCGCAGCGGCCGCATATCCGTGAATGAATAGCTCGCTATATCTTTTCCGACGAAGGAAATGCGCCCTTTCGAGGAAATAAGGCGTGTCAACGCCAGGCCCAGCGTGGTCTTGCCGGAGCCGGATTCGCCAACGACACCGAGCGTCTGCCCGGCCCGGAGCGTCAGGTCGATGCCATCGACGGCCTTCACGTGATCGACGACCTTGCGCATGAGGCCGGCCTTGATCGGGAACCAGACCTTGATGTCACTGCCTTCCATGACAACAGGCTTGGAGCGATCGGTCACCGGTGGTTCGCCGCGTGGTTCTGAGGCGAGCAGGTGGCGCGTGTATTCGTGTTTCGGATCGGTGAAGACCTCTTCCACCGGTCCGGTCTCGACGATCTTGCCCTTGGTCATGACGCAGACGCGGTCGGCGAATTTGCGCACGATGCCGAGGTCGTGGGTGATGAAGAGCATGGACATGCCGTGCTCGCCCTTCAGCCTGCGAAGGAGTTCGAGGATCTGCGCCTGGACGGTGACGTCGAGCGCGGTGGTGGGCTCGTCGGCGATCAGCAATTCGGGCCGGTTGGCGAGCGCCATGGCGATCATCACACGCTGACGCTGGCCGCCGGAGAGTTCATGCGGATAGGCTTTCAGCCGTTTTTCCGGCTCGCGGATGCCGACCTGGTTCAGCAATTCCAGCACGCGGGTGCGCGCCGGCTGCCCGGTCATGCCCTGATGCAGTGCGAGGATTTCTGCAATCTGCTTTTCGATCGTATGGAGCGGATTGAGCGACGTCATCGGCTCCTGGAAGATCATGGTGATGTCGTTGCCGCGAACGTCGCGCATCTCGCGGTCGGAGGCCTTCAGCAGATCCTTGCCCTTGAAGACGATCTCGCCGCCTGGATGGCTGGCCGAAGGATAGGGCAGAAGCCGCAGAATGGAATTTGCCGAGACCGACTTGCCGGAACCGGATTCGCCGACCAGCGCGACAACCTCGCCCTTGCCGATATCGAAGGAAATGCGGTCGACGGCAAGCGAAGTTTCGCCACCCTGATGGAAGGCGACCGAGAGATCGCGGACGGAGAGCAGCGCTTCACTCATTGGAACGTCTTTCTCGGATCGAAGGCATCGCGCACCGCTTCGCCGATGAAGATCAGCAGCGACAGCATGATCGACATGGTGAAGAAGGCCGTCAGCCCGAGCCATGGCGCCTGAAGGTTGGCCTTGCCCTGGGCGATGAGTTCACCGAGCGAGGGAGAGCCCGGCGGCATGCCGAAGCCCAGGAAATCGAGCGAGGTCAGCGTGGTGATCGAGCCTGAGAGGATGAAGGGCAGGAAGGTCAGCGTCGCCACCATCGCATTCGGCAGCATATGCCGCCACATGATGGTGCGATTGTTGACGCCGAGCGCCCGGGCGGCCCGGACATATTCGAAATTGCGGGCGCGCAGGAACTCGGCGCGCACGACGCCGACGAAGCCGACCCAGGAAAAGAGCAGCATGATGCCGAGCAGCACGAAGAAGCCGGGCGGCAGGATGGCGGCAATGATCAGCAGAATGTAGAGCACCGGCATCGAGGACCAGATCTCGATGAAACGCTGGAAAAACAGGTCCGTCCAGCCGCCGAAATACCCCTGAACCGCACCGGCCGTCACACCGATGACGGCCGAGCAGATGGTGAGCACCAGGCCGAAGAGAACGGAAATACGGAAACCATAGATGACGCGGGCCAGAACGTCGCGGGCCTGATCGTCGGTGCCCAGCCAATTGAGATTGCCGAGCCTGCAGCCTGGATCGTTGACGCCCTGCGGATAGGCCGAGCAGCGCTCCTCCGACGACATCAGCCAGAAGGGTGCGGTTGGGGCCGAATGCGGGATGTTGGAATTGACCGACTGGTAGGAATAGCGGATCGGCGGCCAGATCATCCAGCCGTTGGCATTGATCTCATCCGATATGACCGAGGAGCGGTAGTCCGTCTCGGCCAGGAAGCCGCCGAACTTCTCCTCGGGATAATCGATGACGACAGGGAAAAGGATCTCGCCCTTGTAGGAGGCGACGATCGGCTTGTCGTTGGCGATGAACTCGGCAAACAGGCTGAGAACGAAGAGGACGAGAAACAGCCAGAGCGACCAGTAGCCGCGCCTGTTCGCCTTGAAGTTCCGCCAGCGGCGGATGTTGGTCGGCGACAGCAGGCCCTTGCGGGGCGGGCGGACGGGCGCTGTCGTCGGGTTTGCGGCGACATCCATCAGACATCCCTCCGCTCGAAATCGATGCGCGGATCGATCCAGGTGTAGATCAGGTCGGAGATCAGGCCGACGAAGAGGCCAAGCAGGGAGAAGATATAGAGCGTTGCAAAGACGATCGGATAGTCGCGGTTGACGACCGAGAGATAGCCGAGGCGGCCAAGGCCATCGAGCGAGAAGATATTCTCGATCAAGAGCGAGCCGGTGAAGAAGGCGGAGATGAAGGCGCTCGGGAAGCTTGCAATGACGATCAGCATGGCATTTCGGAAAACGTGACCATAGAGCACCTGCCGTTCGTTCAGGCCCTTGGCGCGCGCGGTGACGACATATTGCTTCTTGATCTCGTCGATGAAGGAATTCTTGGTCAGAAGCGTCGTGGTTGCAAAGGATGCCAGCGAGAGCGAGATCAGCGGCAGCGTGAGGTGCCAGAAATAATCGAGGGGCTTCTGCCACCAGGCGAGCTGGTCGAAATTATCGGAGACGAGGCCGCGCAGCGGGAACCAGTCATAGAAGGAGCCGCCGGCGAACAGCACGATCAGCAGGATGCCGAACAGGAAGCTCGGCACGGCATAACCGATGACGATGATGCCTGACGTCCAGACGTCGAAGGTCGATCCGTCCTTCACAGCCTTGCGAATGCCGAGCGGGATGGAGATGGCGTAGGAGAAAATCAGGATCCAGATGCCGAGCGAGATCGAGACCGGCAGCTTTTCCTTGATGAGGTCGAGCACGGAGGTGTTGCGGAAGAAGCTCTCGCCGAAATCGAAGCGGATATAGTTCCACATCATTTCGCCGAAGCGGGTCAGGGGTGGCTTGTCGAAACCGAACTGCTTTTCGAGCTTGGCGATCAGTTCCGGATCGAGGCCCTGGGCACCGCGATATTTCGAGCCTTCTTCGCCTGCTCCTCCGACCACGAGATCACCGCCGCCGGAGAGGCGTTGATCGGCGCTGTCGGCCTGGCCAGTCAACTGGGCGATCACCTGCTCGACGGGGCCGCCGGGCGCGAATTGAACGACGATGAAGGAAATCGCCATGATGCCGATGATCGTCGGGATCATCAGAAGCAGGCGGCGAAGAATATAGGCTCCCATCAGTCTCGGGCCTCCGGGAATATCTTCGCCTGCACGCCGTCCAGTCTATTGCCGTTCAATCTGACAGCCTTCCTTTGCCGGCTTGTGCCAGCGTTTCATGATTCGCCAATGCCATTTGGAGCGCAGGCCCCCTCGCATTGCAAGTCTGCTCATTTCGCCGAGGTGGACCACCAGGCATCGGGGAAGCCAAGGCCGTATGCCGGAAACTCTGCCGGACGTGTCACCGTATTCCAATAAGCAATCGAATAGGTGTCCCGGTAGAACAGCGGAATGACATAGTGATTGGCGAGCAACACGCGGTCCATAGCCTTGATGGCCGCAACCTGTTCATCTCTGTTGGGGGCAAAGATGATCATGCGAACAAGCGCATCGATGGCCGGGTTGGCGATGCCGGCATAGTTGCGCGAACCTTGCTGATTGGCGGAACCCGATCCCCAGTAATCGGCCTGCTCGTTTCCGGGGTTCACGGTTTCGGCCCAGACATTCCAGATCATATCGAAATCGAAGCTGCGCGCACGGTTGGTATATTGCGCGGCATCGACCGTGCGGACCCGCGCATCGATACCGATCTTCTTCAGATTGGTGGCATAGGGCACCGCCCAGCGCTCAAGTACGGGACTCGACAACAATATCTCGAAACTCATCGGCTGACCGCTCTTGGCATTGACCATCCGATTGCCCTTCAGCTCCCAGCCGGCGTCTTTCAGAAGGGAGATCGCCTTGCGAAGGTTGTCACGGCTTTTCTGCGGATCCCCGCCAACGGGATTGCTGTAGGGGGTCGTGAAGATGTCCGCGGGAACCTGATCCTTCAAGCCCTGAAGAATTTCCAGCTCCCTGCCTTGCGGAAGGCCGGACGAGGCAAGATCGGTGTTCCAGAAGTAGCTGTCGATGCGCTTGTAGCTGTTGAAGGCGACCGTGCGGTTCAATTCCTCGAAATCGAAGCCGTAATTCAACGCCTCGCGCACCCGCTCGTCCTTGAAGATGTCGCGCCGCATATTCGGCACCAGCGCCTGCATGATGCCCGTGGAGCGCAGGGGGTTGGTAACCTCTTCCTTCTTGATGCGGCCTTCCTTCACTGCCGGGAAATCATATCCTGTTGCCCAACGTGCAGCAAAAGTCTCCTGCCAGTAATCGCTGTTGCCGGCACGGAACGCTTCGAATTCGACGTCGCGATCGCCATAATAGGTGTAGAGAATGTTGCGGAAATTGTTCTGACCGACGTTCACATTGAGGTCCTTGCCCCAATAGTCGTCGCGCAACTCGTAGCGGATCGTCGCACCAGCCGAGAAGGCGGCAATTTTGTATGGTCCCGAACCCATGACCGGCTCAAGCGTCGTCTTCGAAATGTCTCGCGGTTTGCCATCCGGTCCCGGTGCCTCCCACCAGTGTTTCGGCACGATCACCAATTGGCCGAGAATATTCGGTAGCTCGCGATTGTTCTTTTCATCGAAGGTGAATGTAACGTCCCGCTCGCCCGTCTTCTCGGCCTTGACCACGTGATGGTAGTAGTTCCCGGCAAGCGGGTTCAGCTCCTTGGTCTTGTCGAAGCTGAAAACGACGTCTTCGGGCGTGACCGGCTGGCCATCAGCCCATTTCGCCTCCTCGCGAAGGCGAAAGGTGGCGTTTGAAACGTCGGGCGGATAGGAAAGACCCTCGGCAAGCAGACCATAGGAGACGAGGAGTTCGTCATCAGCTGGCTTCAGCAGGGTGTCGTAAACGAGCGACAAACCTACCGCTGTCTGGCCTTTTGCCAGCAAAGGATTGAAAGTGTCGAAAGTGCCACTCGAAGACAGGCGCAGGTCGCCGCCTTTCGGGGCATCGGGATTAACGTAGTCGAAACGGGTAAAGCCCGGCTTGTACTTCATCTCGCTGATGACCGAACTGCCGATTTTAAACTGCTGGTCCTGAGCCAATACAGTCATAGGTGCGAGCGCACCCACCAATGCTATCAGCACACCGATTTTCGACCACGAAACCGCCATTCATTCTTCCCCTGTTATTAGTTTCGCCGACAATACGAGAAATGCAGGCGAAAAACAGGAAAGAGTTTGTTTTTTACCGGGCTCGCGAAATTTTGACCTTACCAATGGAGGTCAGGGCGTCACTTCCTCGAGGCGCTTGCGGAGCATGCGACGCAGCTCTCCGACCAGGCGCGGATCGCCCGAACCATCAGGGTCGTTGGCGGCCGCGACGACGATGCGCAGCAGCTCCAGGACGAGGGCGCCCAGGAGATCGACATCGCGCTCGACCGACGGTTCAGCATTCTTCAGGAGTGCGGTGATGCTGGCACGAAGCTCCGCACGCGACTTCGCCTTTCGCTCCTTCGGCACGTCGCGTCGCGCGGCGAGAACCGGAAATTCCGGATGATCCTCGATGAACCGGCCGAGCCGCGTGAAGATCGCATCGCCGATTTCGGCAGCACTCTTCCCCCTGGTCTTTTCCGCGAGTTCGGCGAGCCCGCTGTTCAAACGCTGCAGGCGATCGATATGCAGCGCCTCGGCAAGCAGAGGCTTGGTCGGAAAGAACTGATAGAGCGAACCGATCGAAGAATTCGCGGCCGCGGCGATCTCCGTCATGGTCGCGGCGTCATAGCCCTTTTCGAGAAAGACCCTGGCTGCCGCTTCAAGCAGGATCGCGACGCGCTCATGGCCGCGCTGGCGTTTCGGCACACGGGTTTGCGGTTCCGGGCTTGATTTTTGTGAGGCAATCCTCGTATTTGTCATTGTGAGGATATCCTCATATTTTCTTCCCCCGGAGATTCCCCATGTCCCTTTACGATCCGAAGACCACCGCACTCATTTCCATCGACCTGCAAGGCTTCATCGTCGGCCGGCAGCTTGCGCCCCATTCCGCCCGGCAGGTGATCGAGAATACCGCCGCCATCGCCACGAAACTGGCGTCCGAAGGCGGGACGGTGATCCTCGTTACCGTCGGATTCTCCCCGGACTATGCCGATGCTGTCAACCAGCCGGTGGACGAGCCGGCGGTTTTCCCCGAAGGCGGCCTTTCGGCGGCGGCACTTGCGGCACCAGTGGAAATCGCTGCGCTCGCAGCCGATGTCCATATCGTCAAGCATCAGTGGAGCGCCTTCTACGGCACGGAACTGGATCTCCAGCTTCGCCGCCGCGCCATCAAGACCGTGATCCTGACGGGCATCGCCACGAATTTCGGCGTCGAGGCAACGATCCGCGATGCGTATGCGCATAATTACGCTGTCCTCGCCGTCGAGGACGCGATGAGCACCGTCTCCGCCGAGATGCATTCGCTTGCCTGCGAGCGCATCCTGCCGCGCCTGTCGCGCGTGCGCAAAACGGCCGAGGTTCTTTCCAACTGATAATGCTCCGGCGATCCGTCCCCATGCCGCCTGCCAAAACATCGATTCACCAAAATTGCTTTTCACGGTAGATTCGATTGCAAATCACTTTGGCACAGCAAGGAAACGGCATGGCTTTCGGCTTTGTTCAGGCTTTCAGGACTTTCGGCAAACTGACATTGGCCGGGGCAATGGGCGCAAGCCTCGTCGCCGGCGATGTCGGCGCACAGCAGAAGACGCCAAGCCCTGGCAGCGCCAAGGCGATTTTCGGCGCCGTGAAATTGCCGACGCAGGGTCCGGCGCAGCCTATCGGTTTCTACGCCAAGGGCTGCATGACCGGTGCGGAGGCGCTGCCGGACGACGGGCCGACCTGGCAGGCAATGCGCCTGTCGCGCAACCGGCGCTGGGGCAATCCGGCGATGATTTCGCTTCTGGAAAAGTTCTCGCAGGATGCGCGTGCCAAGATCGGCTGGCCCGGTATCCTCGTCGGCGATATTGCCCAGCCGCGCGGCGGGCCGATGCCCAACGGTCATGCCTCGCACCAGATCGGCCTCGATGCCGATGTCTGGCTGACCCCCATGCCCTCGCACCGCATGAGCTATGAAGAGCGGGAAGACCTGCCCTTCATCTCCATGCTGCAGAAGGACAAGTTCCTCACCCTCGATCCCAAAATATGGAACGAGCAGCGCGCGGGACTCTTGATGCTGGCGGCAAGCTATCCGCAGGTCCAGCGCATCTTCGTCAACCCGGCAATCAAGAAGAAATTGTGCGACACCTGGACGGGCGACCGCACCAATCTCGGCAAGCTCAGGCCCGAATACGGGCACGATTCGCATTTCCATATCCGCATCAAATGCCCTGTTGGAGCCAAAGGCTGTACGCCGCAGCCGCCGGTGGCTGCCGGCGACGGCTGCGACAAATCGCTTGCCTGGTGGTTTACGAAAGAGCCCTGGGCGGCGCCGAAGCCCAGCACAAAGCCGCCGAAGCCGCCGCGTGAGGTCATGGTCTCCGACCTGCCGAAGGCCTGCTCTGCCGTTGTCGATGCCCCGTCAATCACCTCTACGGAAGCCGGAACCTACAGCGGTCCTTCCTCGGCGAGTGCGCTGACGGCAGTCCCGGCTGCAGCACCATCTGGCGATACCGGCAGCGCGCTTCCGTCCGTCGGCCCGGTTCCAAGCGACAAGCCG
>Ga0102590_1000449_pt1 | contig 92290 bp, 54 predicted proteins | sample AraplaMF_Col_mMF_FD_76859 | JGI IMG/M metagenome (GOLD analysis project Ga0102590, IMG submission 76859) | Arabidopsis root microbial communities from the University of North Carolina, USA - plate scrape MF_Col_mMF | ecosystem: Host-associated > Plants > Roots > Endosphere | place: USA... | reverse complement strand
CCGGTGCTCGCGTCGGTGACCGAGCCGGAGACGGTGCCGTGCGGACCCGGCCGGAAGGCGGTGGTGCCGTCCGGTGTGCCCAGCCCGCTCGGTCCGTCGTACCCGGGCTGCGCGGCGCAGGTGAAGGCGGGGGTGCAGTCGGGTGTCGTACCGTGACCGCACACCGAGCTGTCCGCGCAGCTGGCGTCGTCGCCCCGGGTCACGTCGTGGAGAGCGCCGGGCGCCTGGTACGGGTAGGCGGCCGGGTAGGTGCCGGAGACGGGGGTGCCGGCCTGGGCGTACACACCGGCGATGATCGGTGCGGAGGCGCTGGTGCCGCCGTAGACGTTCCAGCCGCCGTCGGAGAAGGAGTTGTAGACCGCCACACCGGTGGCCGGGTCCGCGACGGCGCTGACGTCCGCGACCGAGCGGCCCGCGCAGTCGACCGCCGACTGGAAGGCGGGCTTGGGCTCGACCTCCGAACAACCGGAGCCGGGCGCACCCCAGTGCTGCCCGCCGTCGCCGTCGACGGTGGTGGCGTTCCACACCGACTCGCCCCAGCCGCGCGCGCTGCCGTCGCGCACCAGCGAGGTGCCGCCCACCGCGGTCACGTACGGCGAGGAGGCCGGGTAGCTGACACCGTAGCCGTCGTCACCCGAGCTGAAGACGACGGCGACTCCCGGGTGGTTGAAGTACGCCTCGTCATAGGCGAGTTGGGCGCTGTCGTCGCTGTAGCCGCCCCAGGAGTTGGAGACGTAGCGCGCGCCCAGGGAGACCGCGGTGTTCTCGGCCGTGCCCAGGTCGTCGGAGGACGCGCTGTCCGCCTCGACGAGCAGGATGTGCGCCTGCGGGGCGATCGCGGAGACCATGTCGAGGTCGAGGGAGATCTCCCCGGCCCAGCCGTCGTCGGCGGCCGGGAACGCGGTGCCGCCGCGCTCGTCCACCTTGCGGAAGCAGCCGTTGTCGGAGGTGCAGGCGGGCAGCCCGTACTGCCGGCGGTAGACGGCGAGGTCGGTCTCGGCGTCCGGGTCGTCGTAGGCGTCGACGACGGCGATCGTCGCTCCGGCACCGCCGTCGGCCGGCAGCCCGTAGGCCTCCCGCAGGTCGGCCGGGGAGTAGCCGTCGGGCGCCGCCTGGCCGGCCGTGTCGCGGCGCAGGCCGAGCGTGCCGCGGATGTCGGTGCGGCGCAGGGCGAAACACGTGAAGGAGCCGGGTTTGGGTGTGCCGCAGGCGGGCTCGGCGGAGACGGCGGTTGCCGCCGAGGAGGGCGCAGCGAGGGCCTGTTGGGGCAGCAGTGCCACCAGGACGGCGAGGACGGCGGCGGCCACCGCGGCCACGGCGGAGCCGCGGCGTTTCGGTCTGCGCCGACCTGGCCCGGCGAGCGATCTGTGCAGCAAGGAGAACTCCCAGAGGGTGATGGGGGCGGGCGGCCCGGCATCGTTCGGCACTCGGACGTCCGATGACGACCGCGCGGTCACCGGATGTGGAGAGGAGGTGTGTTGACCAGCACAAAAGTCCAACCGGGCCCCTCGGCCGGTCAATGCGGGAACTTGGCGGTTTGGCGCCGTGTCGTGTTCACGCCCTCGACACATATCGGTGAACGGGCGCCCGTTATGGCGGCGTTCCGTCCGCTCAGCGAACACCTGGAGCCCTGCATTCCGGGTGAAACGCCTATGAATCACGCGCCGGAGGCGAAGGAACGGCGCCTCTGCACTGACGGTCAGTCACTCCGGTCACGGAGGGCTACTGATTGACACACGAAGTAGCGGTCTCGCTAATTGGCCCCCGGTGAATGCTCATTCACCGTCGCCCGAGAACTGTGTACGGGTCGACCCCGGCAAGCACGCATGGGAGTCACACGTTGCGCACATTACCGAGAGCCAGAACCCCGATCAGACGAACGATATCCACCGGCCTGGCCGTCCTGGGCGCCGCCGCCATGGCGGTACTCGGCCTGCAGGCACCGGCGTCGGCCGCCGGATCCGCGGCCGTCTCCGTCTCCAGCGCCTCGGCCAAGGACGCACACCCGCTCTTCGAGCCGGCCTGCGCCGTTCCGAAGCACGGCCACTTCTCCTGCTTCGCCCTGCGCCGCACCGACGTGAAGTCGGTCAAGGGCGTGATGCGGGCCGCCGACACCCCGAACGGGTACGGTGCCGCCGATCTGCAGAGCGCGTACAACCTGCCCACGGACGGTGGCGCCGGGCAGACCGTCGCCATCGTGGACGCCTTCGACGACCCCAACGCCGAGGCGGACCTGGCCGTCTACCGCGAGCAGTACGGGCTGCCGGCCTGCACCACGGCCAACGGCTGCTTCAGCAAGGTCGATCAGCGCGGCGGGTCCGACTACCCCACCCCCGATGCGGGCTGGGCAGGCGAGATCTCGCTCGACCTCGACATGGTCTCCGCGGTCGCGCCCAACGCGCACATCCTGCTGGTCGAGGCCGACGACAACAGCTTCGAGAACCTGTCCTCGGCCGTCGACGAGGCGGTCGCACTCGGTGCGAAGTTCGTCTCCAACTCGTACGGCTCCGACTATCGCGGCGGGGGCGGTGAGGACCCGTCCGAGACCACGACGCTGGACGCCCACTACAACCACCCGGGTGTCGCGATCACCGCGTCCACGGGCGACTACGGCTACGGCGTCGGCTACCCGGCGGCCTCGCAGTACGTGACCGCGGTCGGCGGCACCACGCTGACCCGTGCCCCGTCCACGTCGCGCGGCTGGTCCGAGTCCGCCTGGAACCTCGCCGGCTCCGGCTGCTCGCTGTACGAGCCCAAGCCCGCGTTCCAGCACGACACCGGCTGTGACAACCGTGCGCTCGCCGACGTCTCCGCGGTCGCCGAGGACGTGGCGGTCTACCAGACCTACGGCAACAGCGGCTGGGCGGTGTACGGCGGCACCAGCGTCTCCGCGCCCATCATCGCGTCGGTGTACGCCGACGCCGGCACACCGGTCGCCGGTACCTACCCGAACTCCTACCCCTACGCGACGGGTTCCGGGATCAACGACATCACCACCGGCAGCAACGGCAGTTGCTCCCCGTCGTACCTGTGCAACGGCACCGACGGCTACGACGGTCCGACCGGCCTCGGCACCCCCGCCGGTCTGTCCGCGTTCCGCAGCGGCCCGCACGGCGTGATCTCCGGCAGCGTGACCGACAGCGCCACCGGCAAGCCGGTCGGCGGAGCCACCGTCAGCGCGGGCACCAACGTCGCCCACACCGACGCCTCGGGCGCCTACTCCCTGACGGTGCCCACCGGCACCTACGACGTCACCGTCGAAGCGTTCGGCTACGCCAACGGCTCGGCCGACAAGGTCGTGGTCGACGACGGTGCCACATTGACCAAGAGCTTCTCCCTCACCCCCGTACCGAGTCACACCGTCGCCGGCAAGGTCGTCGACGGCTCCGGCCACGGCTGGCCGCTCTACGCCAAGATCACCGCGGACGGGGTCCCGGGATCGGTGTGGACCGACCCGGCCACCGGCGCCTACAGCCTCGACCTGCCCGAGGGGCACACGTACACCCTGCACGTCGCGACGAGCACCACCGGCTACCGGGCCGTCACCAAGAAGGTCGACGTCGGCGACTCCGACGAGACCGTGCAGTTCTCGGTCCCCGTCGACTCATGGGCGACCAGCACACCCGGGTACCAGGTCCACGAGACCGGCAGCACCGAGCCCTTCGACGCCACCGACGCGCCACCGGAAGGCTGGCACGTGGTCAACGCCGACGGAACGACCGGCGGCTGGGAGTTCGACGACCCCGGCAACCGGGGCAACGGCACCGGCGGCGAGGGGGCGTTCGCGGTCGTCGACAGCGACCACTTCGGCGGTGCGGCCACCCAGGACACCTCGCTGCTGACCCCGGTCTACGACTTCAGCGGCAAGGACAACCCGGAGCTGGCGTTCAACACCCAGTACCAGCAGTTCACCAACCAGACCGCGGAGGTCGACGCGACCGCCGACGGCGGCGCCACCTGGACCAAGGTCTGGTCCGCCGGAGCGTCCATCATGCCCGGCCAGCGGATCACCGTCCCCCTCGACGACTTCGCCGGCAAGTCCGAGGTTCAGTTGCGCTTCCACTTCACTTCGCACTTCGGCTGGTGGTGGTCCGTCGACGACGTCTTCGTCGGCGACCGCATGGTCACGCCCACCCCGGGCGCCCTGGTGGTCGGCAACGTGACCGACGCCAACACCAATTCGGGCGTGGTCGGTGCCACGGTCACCAGTCAGGACAAGCCCGCCGAGCAGGCGAGCACCGTGGCCACCCCCGACGACCCGAACCTCGCCGACGGCTTCTACTCGCTGTTCTCCACCACCTTCGGCAGCCACGCCTTCACCGCCGCCAAGTCCAAGTACACCTCGCTGACCAAGACGGTGAAGGTCGGCGCCGACAGCACGGTCTCGGCCAACTACAAGCTCAAGGCCGGGAAGATCACCGTCACTCCCGGTTCCGTCGCCGCCACCGTCGCCTGGGGCGGGTCCAAGACGCAGAACCTGACCGTGAAGAACACCGGCGGGGCACCGGCCACGGTCAAGCTCGGCGAGCAGTCCGGCGGCTTCACCCAGCAGGGCAAGGGCGCCGCGCTGCAGACCGTCAAGGGCGACTACAACGCGCTGTCCAGCAAGGCCCATGGCGGGGGCAGCACGGCCAAGCCGTCCGCCGCTCCGGCCGACGGCCCCTGGCAGGCGGCCCCGGACTTCCCGGGGGCCATCATGGACAACGCTGTCAGCACCCAGGACGGCAAGGTCTACTCGGCCTTCGGGTTCACCGGATCGGCCGACAGCAAGGACATGTACGTCCTCGATCCGGTCGCCGGCAGCTGGACCAAGCTGGCGAGCGCGTCCGACACCCGCGAGGATCCCGCCCACGGCTTCATCGACGGCAAGTTCTACGCCGCCGGTGGCTGGGGCCCGTCCGGTGCACCGGACGCGAAGCTGGAGATCTACGACCCGAGTGCGGACAGCTGGACCACCGGCGCGTCCGCGCCCAAGCCGTACGCCGGCTCCGGCACCGCCGTCCTGGACGACAAGCTCTACATGATCGGCGGATGCGGCGCCACGACCTGTGGCACCACGGACGCCAGCGTCTACGACCCCGAGTCCGACAGCTGGTCCATGATCGCCGCCTATCCCGAGCCGATCTCGTGGGAGGCGTGCGGCGCCGTCGACGGCCTCCTGTACTGCGCGGGCGGCCTGGGGTCGAACAACAGCGACGTGGCCCACACCTACGTCTACGACCCGGGGGCGGACAGCTGGTCGCAGCTCGCGGACATGCCGGACACGCAGTGGGGTTCGGCCTACACCGCGGCCAACGGCCGACTGCTGCTGGCCGGGGGTGTCAGCAACAACGCGCTGACCAACCGGAGCCAGGCCTTCGACCCCCAGGCCGGCACCTGGAGCGCGCTTCCCAACCCCAACGTCGCCACCTACCGCGGCGGCGGCGCTCCCGGTTTCTACAAGGTCGGCGGCGGCAACGCGCCCAGCACCCCGACCGCAACGGTCGAGGTGCTGCCCGGCTACGACCAGACCGGGTCGGGCGATGTCACCTGGCTGAACGAGAGCACGCAGCAGCTCACCCTGCAGCCCGGTGCGAGCACGACCGTCACCGTCTCCCTGGACGCCTCGGTTCCCGAGGTGACCCAGCCCGGTGACTACACCGCCGACCTGACCGTGGGCACCGACACGCCGTACTCGGTGCCGCGTGTCCCGGTCGGTCTGCACGTCAACCCGCCCAAGACCTGGGGCAAGATCACCGGTACCGTCCTCGGGGCCACGGCCGCCGGCGGCACCGCGCCGCTGGCCGGGGCGACCGTGCAGATCGACAGCTGGGCCTCCACGTACACACTCACCACGGCGTCCGACGGCACGTACGCCCTGTGGCTCGACGTCCGCAACAACCCCCTCACCGTCATCGTCGCCAAGGACGGCTACCAGCCGACCGTGACGACGGTGAAGCTCACGAAGGGAGCGACGGTCACCAGCAACTTCACCCTGAAGCGCAAGTAGCGGGAAAAGCGCCGGGAGGACCCCGCCGACGGCACGCGGAGCAGTGCCGCCGGCGGGCACCAGGTGCGAACCGTGCACAAGGGATGGGCCGGTCCTCGTGGACCGGCCCATCCGCTTCACGGGGTCATTCGAGGCCGAAGGCCCGGGTGACGGTCTGTGTGACCCCACCTCCGTTGCGCTGCTCGGCGGTGACCCGGATGGACACGTAGTCGGCCCGGGAAGGTGCCTTCAGGAGCGCCTGCCAGGAGCCCTTCTTCTCCTTCAGGCCCTGCCGCCGCCAGGTCGCCCCGTCGTCGTAGGAGACCTCCAGCTCCAGCGAGGTGACCGCGTCCTGTGGGGCGCCACTGCCGACGACGACCGGTTCGACCGAGAAGGCCGAGGTGCGCTTCGCCCGGCCTGCGAGGTCCAGATCCGCCCCGTAGTCGAGTTGGACCAGCGGGATGGCCTGGTCGTCGGCGTTGCCGGAGGCGAAACTCCACTCCGTGTGCGTGGCGGTGGAGTAGGGGGTGAGGTCGGCGTTGCCCTTGGTGTCGGCGACGAGCCGGTACGTGAGTCGCTGCGGTGCCAGGCCGCCCACTCCGAAATCGGGCCGCGGCCCGTTCTGCATCAGCAGCCTGTCCCCCTGATACAGCGAGAAGCTCCGCGACATCAGGCCGGTGTCGCCGCTGTGGGCGGAGCCTCCGTCGCCGAATCCCGCGATCATTCCGCCCATGGCGTCGCCCACGCGGTGCGGGACCTCGAAGCTGACCATGCGCGGCCGTGTGATGGGGCCGAACCAGCGTTCGTTCTGCACGCTGCGCGGCCGGTAGCTCGCGATGTCGGTGAACGTCGACCAGCCGTCGATGCTCGCGTATTGCTGCCACTTGACGCCGTTGCCGGCGGAGACCCAGTCGGTACGGTGGCCCGGCGCGGCCGGCTCCCTCGGGAAGGGCGGGACGCGTGTCATCCCGAACCCGGCATAGGGATAGGCGGCCGGCCAGTATTCGTACGACGGGCTGTCCTCCCGGCTTTCCATGACCTGCTTGCCGGCGGGCGGGGTGAAGTCGTTCTCGATGCGCGCGAGGCTGCCCGGGTCGGTTGCCGCGGAGGGGTCGTCCGGCACCCCTCCCTGGTGGTAGTCGGCCAGGTCGTACAGGTACTTCGGCGCGGGATGGGCTTCGACTGCCAGCCTTGTCCCGCTCCTGCCCGCGGCCTTGATCCTGGTGATCAGGTCTTCGCCGTCGTCCACGGTGAGCGAGGCGACCGGGATCCGCCCGGTCGTCCTGCCGTCCGGGTCGCCGTACCAGTCACTCTTGCGGCCGTCGCCGTCGTTGACCACCAGGAGCATCGCCGCCCCCGCGGTGCGCGCCGCGGCCGCCTGGTCCGTCGGGGCGACGGCGGCGCTGCTGCGGACGACCGCGGCCTTGCCGCGGGCGGACAGTCCTGCGTAGTCGGCGGGCGTGCCGCTTCCGGCGAAGACGGCGTCCACATGCTCGGTGCCGTTCCGGAACTGCGCGGACCCCGGCTGCACCAGGAGCGTGTCGTCGAGGCTGCGCCCACCGTAGGCGATCCTCAACGGAGTCTGCTCGGCCCGGATCCGGGTGGTGAAGACGAAGCTGCCCTTCCTCACCTTGTCCTTGGTCGGCAGGGCCCACAGGCTGTCGTAGGCGGCGGAGGGCATCAGGACCTCGTGCAGGGCCTGCCCGTCGCCGGGCGTCGGCTCGCTCGAGGTGAAGGAGCGGAACAAGTCGATCCTGCTGGTGGTGACGGACGTGGGCTCGGGGGTCTCCACCTTCACCTGGCGTATGCGCGACGCGTCGAGTTCCACGTCCCGATCGGACTTCAGGTCGAGTTCGGGCACGGTCAGTACCGCGTATCCGAGGGAGTGCGGGCCGTGGCGGCCTTCCACGTCCAGCGTGGAGACGATCGTGTAGGAGCCGGGAGCCCAGCGGCTGGTGAGCGTGCCGTCGGGGACCCACATGACGGTGGTCCTCCCGTCGGCACCGGTGATCTCGACCTCGCCGCTGACGGGCTTGCCGGCCCGGTCCTTCAGATGGACGGTCAGGGCGTGCTTCTCGGACTCGACGGAAAGCCCCACGGCCGTGTGCACGGCACCGGCCGGGAAACGCGCGGTGACCTGGGCGGCGTACTGCCCCGGCGCGAGCCCACTCGGGTCTGCCACGATGCCGACCGTCGACGTCCCGCGCGCGGGCACCGTGACGCGGTCGGCGGCCAGTGCGAACGCGCCCGCGGGCGAGTCACCGCGGTCCACCGCAAGCTGCATCGTGATGGGGCGGTCGGTGGTGTTGGTGTAGGTGATCCGCCGCTCGACCGGCTTCGGCTTCCGGTCGGGCGACCAGGGGACGAGTCCGGCATCCACCGATCCACTGGCGATGACCTCGTCCTGCCGGTACGCGGTGCCCACGTCCACCCGCCCGGTGCCCGCCTGATAGGGGCTGTAGGCGGGCGTCGGCGCACTGGTGCTCATCAGCGCGTCCTTGAGCTGTTGCCCGGTCCACTGCGGGTGCTTCTGGGCCAGCAGAGCGGCCGCCCCCGCGACATGAGGCGCCGCCATGGAAGTACCGCTGTCCGAGCGGTAGTAGCCTTCGCCGCCGTCGTTCATGTACTGGGAACGCGCCGCCGACACGTCCACGCCGGGTGCGGTCAGGTCCGGTTTGAGGGCGTCGTCGTTCATGCGCGGCCCGGCGCTGGAGAAGTCGGCGAGGTGGTCCGCCCCGTCCACCGCGCCGACGGTGAGGGCGGCGTCCGCGGTCCCCGGCGCGCTCACGTTGTACGGGCCGTTGCCGGCGTTGCCCGCGGCGATGACGAAGAGCGCACCCGTCTCGGCACTCAGCCGGTTGACCGCCTGGCTCAGCGGATCGTCCTGGGTGTGCCACGCCGGTGTGCCGAGGCTCATGTTGATCACCTTGGCGTGTTCGGTCCGCGCCGCCCACTCCATGCCCGCGATGATCCCCGATATCGGACCCGATCCGCTGTCGCCGAGGACCTTGCCCACCAGCAGCTCGGCGCCGGGGGCGACTCCCCGCTCCTTGCCGCCGGACGCGGCACCCGTCCCGGCGACGGTCGAAGCGGTGTGCGTTCCATGGCCGTTCCTGTCCACGACGTCCTCGCCCTGGACGAAACTCCGGGACGCCACGATGCGGCCGGCGAGGTCCGGATGGGTGGCGTCCACGCCGGAGTCGAGTACCGCGACCCGTACGCCCGTGCCCGTGCCCCCCGCTGACCAGGCCGAGGGAGCGCCGATCTGCGCCGTCGTGTCGGCCAAGGCCGCCTCGGCCTTGCCGTCGAGCCAGATCTTGTCGATACCGGCGGTGAAGGACGGCGCGTCCCCGTCGTCCGGGGCCGCACCGGCGCGTGCCATCGACCGCTGGGAGTCCTGCCCTTGGGCGTCGGTGAGGGCCGACCAGAGGGCGGCGGCCTTCGACCTGCGGGCGCGAACGGCCTCCCCACGAACGGACGGAAGGGCCTGCGAGGTCTCCACCCCCGGCAGTGCGCTGGTGGACGGCGAGTCGGACGAGCCCTTCGAGAGGCCGGACTTGAGGGCAGAGGAGCCTTCGGATCGGGTGACGATCAAAGGGAGCGCACCGGCGTGCGCATCGTCGTATCCCTGGGCCACCAGCTGGGTGACGTTGAAGAGTTGCTTGTCGAGGCGCCCCGCGGCGAGGTACGCCATGGCCTCGTCGGGATACACAAAGGTGTCGCCGTCCTCGACAGCCACGCGCACCGAGCCCGTGGCTCCCGGAGGACGCTCGACGGCGTCCACCGAGAGGCCGACCCGGCCGGGCCCCTGAGTCGCCGTCACCTCGTCCCCGGTGATCAACGTGACCTTGACCGTTGCCGGCCGAGGCTCACTGTGTCCGGCCGAAGTGACGGCGGAATGCGGCGGGTCGACGGCCCCGTGGGCCGTCGCCGGAGTGATCAGTGCGGCGACAAGGGCCGCCGCAACCGACGCCGCGGATCTTCGTGCAAAAGGGAGTCCCACATTGCCTCCAGAGTCGACGATCGACCGAATCCGATCACCCGTGAAGGCCCGATGTAAAGTACTTGAATTCCCAACCGCCCGAGGGTAAGGCGTATCTTCGACCGGCCTTGAGCGGCAGACCGGCATTGCGACCTTCCGCGCCAACTGCCCCCATATGAGCGGTGGTTGCCTGGGCCCCGAGCAGGCCCGAAGTGTGCGCGTCTCCCCCATGTGCACACGTTGACAATCGGGCGAATCGCGAAGCTTTTACATGTGCGAAACGGCCGAGTGATTCCGACTCGGAATGTGCTGTCGGACATCGCGAAGTGATCTGGGAAATAGCACGTATTCCGGCACAACGGCGTCGGGGCGAAACACGGTTGCCTCCCCCGGGTGACACCGTACGCAGCGCGGCGGGTGCCGGGGCCGAGTGGCCCGGCACCCGCCGCGTTTCAGGCAGGGACGGTCGGTGTCACCGTCCCGGGCGGCTCAGGACGTGCCGCGCTGGAGGTACGCGCGCACCACGGTCTGCCGGACGCTGTTGCCGGCGGCGTCCGTCGCCGTGACCCGCAGCGTGACGTAGGCGTCGCCGTGCCGCAGCGACGGCCGCTCCACCGTGGCGGTGAACCGTCCGCCGCCCTTCCCGGTGGTGCGGGCGGTGGTCCAGTTGCTGCCGTCGTCGTAGGACGTCTCGACCTTCAGCTTCACACCGTGCGGTGCCGCCATGCCGTCCTGCGTACGGACGGTCAGGCCGACGGTGTGCTTGCGGCCGGGGCCGACGGCGTTCTGGGCGTCGACCGGTACGGCGTAGTCGACCTGGAGCAGCGGCAGCTTCTCCGGATCGGCCGTGGTGTCGGAGCGGAACGTCCACGAGGTGCTGGTCCCGGTGCCGAAACGCCAGTCGTCCGAGACACGGGCGGTGGTCAGGTCCAGGCGGTACTCGGCGTCGCCCGAGGGCACCTCGACATTGCCCCACGCACCGGCGTCGGAGGCCGTGATCTGCTTCCCGTCGCGGTACAGCACCGCCCGGGCGGTGTCGTCCTGGGCGACTTCCCTGACACCGGCACCTGCGCCGATGCCGCCGAAACCACCGCTCTCCGCGAACGCCCAGTGGCCGGCACCGTCGGTGAACTCGGGCACGTACAGCGACAAGGTGTCGCCGTTGCGTACCGAGGCCCAGGGCGCGCCCCGGGGAATCGACGGGCGGACGGGCCCTCCGAACCACCGCTCGGTGGCCTGTTGGCCGGCCCGGTAGGTGTGGGGGGCGTCCCGCATGCCCGCCAGCAGCGGGAAGTCGGGGTTGTCGACCACGTTGTGGTGCACCGTCTGGTACCAGAGCGTGTCACCGCCGGTGACGTACTCGGTGCGTTCCTGCCCGGTGGGCACGTCACGGGTGTACTGGTTCCAGGCGGTGTCCTGGTAGGGCCGCCAGCCGAAGCGCTGCTCGCTGGCCCAGGAGCTGGACCCGGTACGGGTGTAGGTGGCCCGGACGACGGCGCTCTCGCGCTCGGAGACCGTGTGGACCAGTTGCTGGGGGATGCGGCCCTTCGACACCTGCATGACGTCGTAGAGGTACGGGCTGTGGACCGTGCCGGAGAAGTTCACCGTGGTGGCGCGCTGCGCCGCACGCTTCAGCAGCGCCGAGCCCTCCACCGCTCCGGCGCGCATGGTGGGCACCGCCATGCGCTCACCGCTCGGGGACCAGCGTGTCCATGGGTAGAAGCCGTCTTCCATGACGAGCATCAGTGCCTTCGCCCCGGCGTCCCGGGCAGCCTGGGCAAGGGCCCGGTCGTCGGTGAAGTGCCAGCGGACGACGGCAAGTCTGCCGCGCACACCGGCCTTCTTCAGCTCGGCCGCGGTGCCGGTGCCGGCGTCGACGGCGGTCAGCTTCGCCCCCTTGTCGTCGAAAGCGGGGGACGCGGGCACGTAGTACGGGGTGAACGCAAGCGAAGTGCCGGGGACCTCGGCCCGCAGCTGGGGCGCGGTCATCTGCCAGCGGGAGGCGAACTCGAAGGTGCCGTCGGTGACGGGGGCCGTCGGGCTGACGTAGATCCGCTTGGCGACGTCGAAGAACATCACGCCCTGGGTCAGACCGTTGCCCTCGATGTTCCGGTACGTCTGGTAGCTGAGGATGCCGCGCTGCTCGGCGGGGCGGGGAGTACGGATCTGCACGGGGGTGGTGTCGGCCGCGTTCAGGGTCACCGTCGCGTCCTTGGTGATCTTGACCTCGGGGTTGACGACCTCGCGCAGTTCCTGGCCGTCGGCCGCGTTGTCCAGCGTGCCGAAGCTGACCTGGTACGTGCCCTCCTGGACCTCGGCGACCGCGGGCTCAAGGCTGGAGTACTCCACGAAACCGTCCTGGCCCCAGATCGTCGGGGCCGCGCCCTCGATGACCTTGCCGTCACGGTCGCGTGCCACCACGGTCAGCCGGTGCTTCGGGGCGTGGACGTTGAGACTGACGGTGGTGTGGGCGAGGACGGTGCCGTCGGCTGCGGTGGCGGTGACGTAGCCGTAGTAGTCGCCGCGGGTGGCGTGGGCGGGGTCGGTGTTCAGCGGGACGTCGACGTCGGCGCCCGGGGCGAGACTGACGGTCCCGGAGCCGAGGGTGACCACCCCGGCGGGCAGGGCGCGTCCTTCGCCGGTGGCCAGGCCGACCGCGAGTCTCAACTCGAGCGGCTTGTCACCGGTGTTGGCGTAGTGGACGGTGGCCGCCTGCTGCCGCCCGGTCGTCCCGGCGGTCTGGACCGCGGGGAGCGCCAGGGTGCCCGTCGCGGTGACCGGGCCGGTGGCCGTGGCCAGGTCGATACGGCCGCCGCCCTGGTCGGTCACCTTGGTGCCGGACACGGTGTGCGAGGTGCTGATCAGCGCGTCCTTGATCTGCTGGGCACCCCAGCCCGGATGCTCCTGCGCCAGCAGCGCGGCGGCGCCCGCGACGTGCGGTGTCGCCATGGACGTGCCGGAGGCGGAGGTGTAGTCGGCGTCGACCGGGTCGCCCATGGTCGTGCCCGCGGCGCGCGCGGCGACGATGCCCACACCCGGTGCGGTCACATCCGGCTTGACGGCCTTGTCGCCCTGGCGCGGGCCGCGACTGGAGAAGGGAGCGAGGGAGTCGTCCCGGTCGACGGCGCCGACGGTGAGTGCGGCGTCGGCGGCGCCGGGCGAGCCGATCGTGTACTGACCCTGCTCGCCCGCGTTGCCCGCCGCGATGACGAACAGTGTGTCGGTGGCGGCGGTCAATGTGTTGACCGCCTGGCTCATGGGGTCGGTGCCGTCGGTCGGTGCGTCCGAGCCGAGGCTCATGTTGACGACCTTGACGTGCTGCCCTGCCGCCCACTCCATGCCGTCGATGACCTGGGACTCCGAGCCGTAGCCGTCGTCGCCCAGTACCTTGCCGACCAGCAGGTCCGCCTTGGGCGCGACCCCGCGGCGGGTACCCGAGGACGCGGCGCCGGTACCGCCCACGATGGAGGCGACATGCGTGCCGTGACCGAAGTGGTCCACCGTGTTGCCGCTGTCGGAGAAGTCCTTGGCCTCCGCGATCCGTCCGGACAGGTCGGGGTGGTTCGCGTCGACTCCGGTGTCCAGCACGGCCACCTTGACGCCCTGGCCCTCGTAACCCGCCTTCCACGCGACGGGCGCGTTGATCTGCGCGGTACTGCGGTCCAGCACCGCCCTGACCTTGCCGTCCAGCGCGATGCGCGGAGTCACCGCGGCGCGGGCAGCGGCCGAACCCGCCCCGGACCCGAGCGTCTTCCAGAAGGTGCCGAGGTCGCCGTCGGAGACCCGCAGGGAGCGGGCGCCGATGCTGCTCAGGGTGCGGGCGGGAGCCGAGGACTCGTTGAGTGCCGCCAGACGGTCGGCCGTGGCCTCGGCCGTCCTCGCCGCCTGTGCGGTGACCCTGGCCCCGGCACGGGACGGACCGGAGAAGACGATCAGCGGCAACGCATCGCCGTGGGCCTCGTCGTAGCCCTGGGCGATCAGAGCCGTCACATCGAAGAGCCGGCGGTCCAACGTCCCGGCGGCAACAAGAGGTTCGGCGTCGGACGGCAGCACGGTCAGCGCCTTGTCGTCGCCCTCGAGCGTCCGGAAGACGATGCGTTCACGTCCCGGTCCGGGCTGGACCGACGCGGTGCGCCGCCCTCCCGGCAGCGTCGTCACGGTCACCCGGTCACCGGTGACCAGTTGCACGGTCGCGGACGCCGCTCCTCGCTCCGCAGTGGGACGTTCGGCGTTTCCGAAGGTCGCCGTCCGGTTCACGGCGGCGGCCGGCACGACGCCGGCGGCCACCATCAATCCTGTTGATATCGCCGCCGTCAGGCGGGGCCAACGCATCACAAGTACACCCTTCGTACAGCCGGTGAGCACGCGCTGTACGAAAGGAATCAGTTGATGGACCGGAGTGTCATCGGCATCACGAGTCACATCGGCGACATGTCACAACGGCGACAGACTTCGTCGGCGCGTCGACGAGGCCTGGCGGCATCACGGTGCCAGGGACCTCACCCAGGGTGCCCGGACATCGCGACCTCCCTCCCCCTGAGTGCGACCTGACACGAGTCGCGGTCGCCGCCCCGGTGACCCCGCCCGGCCGCCCGCCCCGGCTTCACGCGTGACTGTCTTCGCATCCGGCACACCAGCCCCACCAGGGCGGATGCGATCTTCGACAACGGCGGGACTGAACACGGGATTTCGGCACCCTTGACACCGCCCGAATACGGGGGGAGCATCCTCGCGTTCATTGACAACGTTGTCGGCAGCAGTTCGGAACGGAGAGCGGACGTGCGTGCTTGCGGTGCGTCCTGACCTTCCATCAGACACGAAGGGCAGAAGCGGTGTCAGGCTCATTGGATCGTCAGACTCATGTGGAGGGCCGGACTCGTCATAGACGACGAGCTCTCGGATCCGTCGCGGCGGCCACCATGGCAGCCCTGGCGGTGGCCTTGACCGTGACGCCCGCCTCGGCGACGCCGGGCCGGGGCGAGGTCAAGGATCCCGTCTCCTACGTCAACCCCCTGATCGGCTCGTCCAACGCGGGCAACACCTATCCCGGAGCCGTTCAGCCGTTCGGCATGCTGGCGTGGAGCCCCCAGAACTCCCGCGGCAGTCAGACCTCCACACCCGCTCCGGGCGGTTACCAGTACAACGCGACGAAGATCCGGGGCTTCAGCCTCACGCATCTCAACGGCGTCGGATGCTCCGGAGCCAACGGTGACATCCCGATCATGCCGTACGTGGGCGATGTCGACTCCTCGCCCACGGCCGACACCACCGACTCCAAGTACGCCAGCACCTTCTCCCATGCCAATGAGACCGCGTCGGCCGGCTACTACAAGGTGGGCCTGGACAGCGGGGCTTCCGCCGAACTGACGGCCACCGCCCGTACCGGCTCGGGCCGCTTCGGCTTCCCGTCCGACAAGCCCGCCAGCATGCTGTTCCGTACGTCCAACTCCGAGAGCGGCAGCACCGCCGCCGATGTTCAGGTGAACGCCGCTACCAGGACCGTCACCGGTTCGGTCAGCGCGGGCAACTTCTGCGGCCCGCAGAGCGCGAACAACCGCAAGGACCTCTACACGCTGTACTTCACGGCGCACTTCGACAAGCCGTTCGCCAAGGTGGGCACCTGGACCGACGGAACCGTACAGGCGGGTTCCACCTCCGCCCAGGGCGGCACTGGCTTCAACTCGTCCGGCAACCCGGTGGCCGGCAAGGGCTCGGGCGCGTACGTCACGTTCGCGAGCGGCACCACCGAGGTCCAGGCGAAGGTGGCCATCTCCTACGTCAGTGCGCAGAACGCGGAGGCCAACCTCCGTGCCGAGAACCCGCCCGCCAAGTCCTTCGGCTCCGTCAAGTCCCAGGCCGCCTCGGCCTGGAGGCAGGAGCTGAGCAAGATCGAGGTGGGTGGCGGCAGCGACGCCCAGCGCTCCACCTTCTACACCGCGCTCTATCACTCGATGCTGGAGCCGACCCTGACCAGCGACGTCGACGGCCGCTACCTGGGCGCCGACCGCAAGCCCCACAAGCTGGCCAAGGGACAGAAGGCGCAGTACGGCACGTTCTCCGGCTGGGACCAGTACCGCGCCCAGGTGCAGCTGATGACACTGCTGAACCCGAAGGCCGGCAGCGACTACGCGCAGTCCCTGTTCAACTATGCGAATCAGCGTGACGGCGAGTGGGACCGCTGGCTCCTCGAGAACGGCAAGACGAGCGTGATGTCCGGCGACCCGTCGGACGCCGCGCTCGCCGGCATCTACGCCTTCGGCGGCCATGACTTCGACGTCAAGGGCGCCTTGAAGTCACTGGTGACCGCGGCGACCGTGCCGACGGCGAACGACTCCGACAGTGCGGGCTGCAACGTCGAGTGTGTGGGCCAGCGCCCCGCCCTGGACAAGTACCTGGATCTTGGTTACGTCCCGGCCGACGGCTGCCACTGCTGGGGCGGCGCCGCCGAGACGCTGGAGGACGCGGCGGCCGACTTCGGCATCTCCTCGCTGGCCGGCCAGATCGGCGACCGCGCCAACGAGAAGGCGTTCCTCGCCCGTTCCGGCAACTGGACCAACGTCTTCGATCCCAACGCCACACCGCAGGGCGGCTACATCCGTGACCGCAAGTCCGACGGCACCTGGGCGGGCACGTTCACCCCGGGCACCGGCAGCGGATTCGTCGAGGGAACCAGCGCCCGCTACACATGGATGGTGTACTCCGACGTCGCGGGACTCGCCGGCGCCATGGGCGGCGACGACGCGGCGGTGACCCGGCTCGACTCCTTCTTCCGCACCCCGGACGGTGCCTTCGACTTCTCGGCCAAGGACGGCACGCGCTACGACCCGACCAACGAACCCGACATCAACGCGCCGTACCTGTACAACTACTTCGGAGCCCCGTACAAGACGCAGGAGACGGTCCGCGCGGAGATGGACCAGCTCTGGACCGACACCCCCGGCGGCATCCCCGGCAACGACGACGCCGGCACGATGTCGTCCTGGTACGTCTTCTCGGCGCTCGGCATGTACCCGCAGGTGCCCAGCCGAGCCGACATGGTGCTTTCGGCACCGCTGTTCCCGCACGCCGTGATCCACACCGGGAACCACAAGACCATCACGGTCAACGCGCCCGCCGCGTCGGCGGACAACATCTACATCCAGAGCCTGAAGACCAACGGCAAGAAGTCCGACAAGCCGTGGGTCCCCGCCTCCTTCGTCACCCACGGCGGCACCCTGGACTACACGCTCGGCTCCAAGCCCAACACCTCGTGGGGCAGCGCCAAGGCCGATGCCCCGCCGTCCTTCCCCGGCGGGGGAGTGAAGTTCTTCACCGGTGTCACCCCGGCGAAGCTCAAGGCCGAACCCGGCGGTGAGGCCGTCGCGACGACCGTCAAGGTGCAGACGCTCCAGGACCAGGAGACCAAGGTCCACTGGACGGCCACCCCGCCCGCGGGCATCACGGTGACACCCTCCGAGGGTGACTTCACGGTGCCGGGCGGTGGTTCCGCCGACGCGAAGGTCTCCGTCTCCGCGGCGGCCGGGACCGAGCAGGGCTTCTACACCATCCCGGTGACGCTGACGTCGTCGTCCGGCACGGCACTGCCGAAGACGTCCGCCTCGGTGACCGTCGCCCCGAAGAACAGCATGCTGTGGAACGTCAACAGCAACGGCATCTCGGCGGACGACGCGAACCCGCAGGCCAACTTCGATGGTGAGGGCTGGAGTTACTCCGCCGCCGCGCTCGCCGCCGCCGGGGTGAAGCCGGGAAGCACGGTCTCCTCCAACGGGTTCGACTTCACCTGGCCCTCGGCGGCCGCCGGCGAACCCGACAACATCGAGGTCGTCGGGGGCGGTCAGGTGCTCGCCGTACCGGCGGCCGACGGCGCCACGAAGCTGAGTCTGCTGGGCAGTGCGGCGGAAGGTGCGGCGAGCGGCACGGTGACGCTCACGTACACCGACGGCACCACCCAGCAGGCCGAAATCGGCTTCAGCGACTGGACGCTCGGCGGCGGCTCGCAGACGCCGTCGTTCGGCAACACGATCGCCATCCACACCACGTACCGTGACGTACAGGGTGGCGGCAAGGACCCGGTGGGTACGGAGGTCTTCACCACCGCTCCCATCGCGCTGCAGGCGGGCAAGCAGCTCGCGAGTGTGACACTGCCCGCCACGACCAATGGCGGCATCATCCACATCTTCGCGGCAGCGACCGCCTGACGACGGATCCGGCCGGTTCCGGCCATGGCGAGGCCTGTTCAGCCCTGTGAAGGGCTGGACAGGCCTTCGTCGTCCCGCCCACCACCGCCACGGAACACCTGGGTCCGAGGAGGAGCGCGTCGGGGGCCTTCAGGTGTGCCGCCGACATGGGCGACGCCGAGGCCCGCCGCTCGCGCACCCGCAGTTCCGCCGCGCAAAAGGAGACAAGCGGCATCCGGCATCCGGGCTCGGCATCCGCCGGAGGCCGACCGACTCTCGCTTACCGTACAGCCGGATCTCGGAGCTCCTGCACCTCAGCGTCGTCAATGCGAGGCAGCACGTCACACGCGCCCAGGCCCGCCTCGCGACGAGCCACCGCGGGCAGCCCGTGGACGCCGTCGCACATCGGCGGCTGGTGCAGGCGCTTTCGCCGCCGCCAGGTCCGGAGACCTCGTCCCGTTGGAGAGGGTTCTGGTGCATTGCGCGGACCCGACCGCCGGTGAGGAACGCGCAGTCCCGGTGCACAAGGCCGGCTCCGGTCACAGGGCCCACCGGGCGGCTCGGTGTCCCCCGCGTACGCGCGTCGTGCATATGGAGACGTGTGGCCCCGGTGCTCGTCCGAGCGCCGGGGCCACACGGTGATCAGCAAACGTCTGGCCGTCCCGCCGGTGTGTCAGGTGCGGGGCCGGTGGCCGCGCTCCTGCCGAGGCGGTGTCTGCTGCGCCGGCACGCTGGGCAGGGGCAGATTCGCCGCCTCGTACTGGGCGAGGTTGTAGCGGGCGCCGGTCTGCGGCAGTTCGGGCGCGTGACGGCGCGGTGCGTTCATCCGCAGCGCCGAAGTGAGGTCACCCGTGACGCGGCGGCGCCACTCGCTGATGTTCGGCTCGGCCACACCGGTCAGCCGCTCCAGGAACTGGAGGACGGAGGTGTGGTCGAAGGTCTCCGAGGCGACCCATCCACCCACGGTCCAGGGCGAGATGATGATGCAGGGCACCCGGAAGCCGAGCCCCACCGGGAGGTTGCCACCGGGGACACCGGTCGGCGAGGTCTTGCTGACGAACTCGCCCGAGGTACCGGCCGGCGGTGTCGGCGGCACCACGTGGTCGAACAGGCCGTCGTTCTCGTCGTAGTTGAGGATGAAGACGGTCTTGGCCCAGGTCTCCGGGTTGGCGGCGATCGCGTCGATCTTGCCGGCCAGCCAGTTGGCGCCCGCCGCGGGCGTGCGCGCCGGGTGCTCGTCGTACAGCGACGGCGGCAGCAGCCAGCTCACCTTGGGCAGCCTGCCGTTCATCGCGTCGTACTCGAACTGGCCGAAGGCGCTCTCGGCGATCGCCTTGTCGTAGAGCGGGTCGCCGGCCTTCGCGGCCTGGTACTGCTTCATGTTGGCGATCGGCGCCAGACCGGTTGGGCCGCCGCCCGGGCCCTTGGCGGGCTCGTGGTAGATCTTCCAGCTCACCCCGGCCGCCTCCAGGCGCTCCGGGTAGGTGGTCCATGTGTACGTGCCCTTGGGTGCGTTGTTGTCCAGCGCGGGTCCGCCGGCCAGTCCGTCGGGGTCGACGGTGCCGGTCATGTGCATGTACCGGTTCGGGTGCGTCGGGCCCATCACCGAGCAGTGGTAGGCGTCACAGAGGGTGAACGCGTCGGCCAGTGCGTAGTGGAACGGGATGTCGTCACGGGTCAGGTAGCCCATGGTGTACGGGCCCTTGGCGTTGCCGTCCGCGTCGCGGTGGGCCGGCAGCCAGTTGTCCATCTGCCCGCCGTTCCAGGCGTTGTGCTGGGCCTGCCAGGCGTGGCTCAGCGACGGCACGGCCATCGCGGCGGTGGTCCTGGAGTCCATGTGGTATGGCAACAGGTAGCCGTCCGGGTTCAGGGTGTCGGGCTGGTAGTAGACCGGCCGTCCGCCGGGCAGCCGGACCGCGTGCGGGTCCTCGAAACCGCGGACGCCGGACAGGGTGCCGAAGTAGTGGTCGAAGCTGCGGTTCTCCTGCATCAGGATCACCACGTGCTCGATGTCGGACAGTCGCCCGCCGGACTTGGGCTCGGCGGCCGCCGCCCTGCTGAGGTTGGGCGGCAGAATGGAAGCGGCAGCGGCCATGCCGCCGACCGCCGCCGCGGCGCCGAGCAGCCGTCTGCGGGTGGGGCCTTCCTGCTGGGTGTCGTCGTGCGAGGCGTCGGACATCCGTGTTCCTTTCGCGAGCACGCCTGCTGGGGCGTACGGGAAGTGGCACGGAAAGGCTGGTCACCATCGGGCACGCGGCAGTGACTAATACGTGGCCAGTACAAGAAGATGTCCGGGGGCGGCGCCACCCAAGTGAGCGCGAGGCGAACTGCGCCCCTCGGCAGGGCGTCAGCCGCCACCGATTTCGCCCCAACCACCCTCGTAACAGCATGAGTTGGATGATACGACACATGGCCGACCGGATGGACACCGCACACGGACCCGGCACGGCACCCGGGCGGCCGGCGCGATAGGGGCGCGACGGCGGCCGAGGCACGTCGAGTCGGGCACACGAGCGGTTGATCTCCGGTCTGATAGCGTCGGCCGGCGCATCGCTCCATTGCCGGGCCGGTCTCCCGCCGGGCGGTGACGACAGAAGGAGGCACGGTGCTCGGTGCCCTCGGGATCGGCGAGTTCGACGAGCGGGTGTATCGCGCCCTTCTGGCGAAGCCCGACCGTACGGCGCGGGAGATCGCCGAGGACCTCGACGCCACCCCCAGCCGGATACGGCACGCGGTGGCCCGGTTGCTGGACATGGGCGTGCTGCGTACGGAAGGACACGGCCAGTACCGACCGGTCAGCCCGCGGACCGCGTTGAGCGCACTGCTCGCCAAGTACAGAGCCGATTCGGAGGCGGCGTTCGCCGCAGTGGCGGATGTGGTCGACGACCTGGCGAGCGAGTACCGCGCCAGCCGACTGCAGGAGCATCCGAACGAGCTGGTCGAGGTGATCACAGGTGAGACGGCGATCGGCCTGCGCGTCGCCGAGCTGACCCAGTCGATCCGCAGCCACTTCTGGGTGTTGGACCGGCCACCGTATCTCGGCCCGTACAGCACCGAGTTGGAGGAGGCCTTCACCAGGGAACTGCTGGACCGCGGCGTCGACATACGGTCCGTATACAGCCCGGAGGCGCTGGAGAACCATGGCCGATTCGAACTGATCACCCGCCTCGCCCAGCTCGGCGAGCAGGCCCGGCTCCTGCCGACCGTGCCGTTCAGGCTGCGGATCATGGACCGTCGTGTCGCACTGGTCGCACTGATCGGAGGGCGGTATGACAGGATCGCCGTCGTCCATCAGTCCGGTCTGCTCGACGCGCTCCTCGAGCTGTTCGACGTCTACTGGCAACGGGCACAACCCATCGTCTCGACGACTCAGGCGGCCCCTGACCAGCCGAGCACGGACGATCTCCTGCTTCTGAGAATGCTGCAGGCGGGCTACAAGGACCAGGCGATCGCCCGGCAACTGGGCACGAGCGCACGCACCGTGACCCGCCGGATCGCCGCGATCGCCACCCGCCTCGGCCTCGAGACCCGCTTCCAGGTGGGCGCCGAAGCCGCCAAGCGCGGCTGGATCTGAGCTCGGCGCGGCGCGCGACCGCACGGGACCCCAGAGCCTGTGGCGCGATCCCGGCACCCCCTGCTCTCGGCGTATCAATGAGGCACCTCCGGGGTGATGCGGCCTGCCTCGGCCCAATTCGTGAACCGAGTCATCCACGCGGGGTTTCGAGCAGCCCGCTCCTCCGGCCCGGTCCAATCCCACCCGTCCTTGGCGCGATTCGCCAGCCGGCGATATCGGACACGGATCTGATCTATACATCTCCCGTTCACGAGCCTTAACTCTGATCGTCCACGCCGAGCTGCCGCGATCCCGGAACCCCCACCCATCGGCCCGCAGCGTCGGCCATCCCCTCCCCCGCCGATCCGTCACTTCAGCCATGAATCGCTTGCGGGCCGACCCGGCCCTACGGAGCAGTCAGGGAATCCCTTGAGATCATCACCAAGACGCTGGAGCGTGTTCGCCGTCGCAGGCGCCGCCCTTCTGTCGTTGGCACAGCCCGCCGCCGTGTCCGCCGCCCACGCCACCGCCGGCTCCGCCGCGCAGCGCAACGTACCCCCGGGTGTCCACTCGGTCACCCTGGTCACGGGTGACGTCGTCGTCACACGGCAGTCCGGCGCCGGCGGCGGCACCGTCGATGTGCGCGGTGCGGCCGGGACACCGGCCCAGGCGCGCATCATGGAGTCGAACGGCGACCTGTACGTGTATCCCGAGTCCGTTCTCCCCTATGTGGCGGCGGGCGTGCTGGACAAGCGCCTGTTCGACATCAGCCGGCTCGTCGCGGACGGCTATGACGACGCACATCGCGACCAGTTGCCGCTGATCGTCTCGTACGACGGCAAGGCCGCCTCGGGGCTGCGTTCCACGGCCCCCGAGGGCGCCACCCGGGTCAGGGCCCTCGGCAGTGTCCAGGGTGCCGCGATGTCCGAGGACCGGGACAGGTCGGCCGACTTCTGGCGTACCGTCACCTCCACGCCGTCCGGAAAGAGAACCACCGCGGCCGCCTCCGGCAAACCCGCCTTCGCTGGGGGTATCGCCCACATCTGGCTCGACGGAGTCGTGAAGGCGGATCTCTCCGAGTCAACCTCCCAGATCGGCGCACCGCAGGCGTGGGAGGCCGGCGACACCGGGAAGGGCGTGGACGTCGCCGTCCTGGACACCGGCGTCGACGCCGAACACCCCGACCTGGCCGGCCGGATAACGGCCGAGCAGAGTTTCGTTCCGGACGAGGACGTGACGGACCGCCATGGTCACGGCACTCATGTCGCGTCCACCATCGCCGGCACGGGGGCCGCGTCGGACGGCAAGGAGAAGGGCGTCGCGCCCGGTGCGGACCTGCACATCGGCAAGGTGCTCTCCGACGAGGGCTCCGGCCAGGACTCCTGGGTGCTGGCCGGCATGGAGTGGGCCGCGGTGGACCAGCACGCGGACATCGTCAACATGAGCCTGGGCTCCACGGCCCCCTCCGACGGCACGGACCCCCTCAGCGCCGCGGTCGACCGTCTGAGCGCCGAGACCGGGACCCTGTTCGTGGTCGCCGCGGGCAACGCGGGCTCGGACTACGGCGTCGGCTCGCCCGGCGCGGCCGACGCAGCCCTGACCGTGGGGGCCGTCGACTCCACGGACGACGTCGCCTGGTTCTCCAGCCAGGGTCCCCGCGTCGGCGACGGCGGGCTCAAGCCGGAGATCACCGCCCCGGGCGTCGACGTGCTTGCGGCACGGTCCCAGTACTCGCCGTCCGGCGAGGGCAACTACCTGACGCTCAGCGGGACCTCCCAGGCCACACCGCATGTCGCGGGCGCCGCTGCGCTGCTCGCGGCGGCGCATCCCGGTCTGACCGGCTCCCAGTTGAAGGACCTCCTGGTGAGCAGCTCGAAGCAGACGCCCCAGTACGACGCCTTCCAGGCGGGCAGCGGCCGGGTGGACGTCCCGTCGGCGCTGAGCGCCGATGTGTTCGCCTCGGCGACCGCGTTCGCCGGCCAGGCGACGACGGGCGCGTCGGACGCGGTGCGCCGTCCGGTCACGTACACCAACATGGGTGACTCACCGGTCACCCTCGACCTGTCCGTGCAGGCCCCGAACGCCCCGGCGGGAATGTTCCGGCTGTCCGCCTCCCAGGTCGTCGTACCGGCTCATGGAACCGCCGGGACCACGGCTGTCATCGACGGCTCCAAGGCAACGGCGAGCGGTCGCTGGACCGGCCAGATCGTCGCGTCCGACGCCGCGGGGAGGGCAGTCACCCACACCGCCGTGTCGCTGGGCGACATCGCCCACAAGCTGACCCTGGTCCTCAAGGACGCACACGGCAAGCCGATGTCCGGGGTCGTCGAGTTGCTGCGGTCCGGTCACTTCGAGCCCGAGTTCTGGCTCGTCGACGAGACCGGCACGGCGCAGATGTTCCTCCCCAACGACGTCTACTCGGTGCTGGAGTTCAAGGACGTACAAGGTGTCCACGGCCCGCACTCGATGGGGATGGCGTTGCTCGGTGACCCCGAGGTCGTGATGGACCACGACACCACGGTCACCCTGGACGCCTCGAAGATCGAGCGGGTGGACATGACCACACCGCAGCGGACCGAGACGACCTACCAGCGCCTCGAGTACAACCGCTCGATGGGCGGTGGCACCTGGCGCGACTACATGGAGACCCAGACCAGCTACGACAGCCTGTGGGCCCAGCCCACCACGCACAAGGTGACCCACGGCGACTTCTACCTCGGCGCCCGCTGGCGCAAGGAGCAGCCGGCACTCGCCATCGCCACCAGGACCACCGAGTTCACCGACACCCTCCGGCAGCAGGACGTCACCGCGTTGGCCCAGGGGCACTACAAGCTCCCGCTCGTGGCCGCCGGCGACGGAACGAGCGCGGACTACGCCGGCCTGGACGCGCGGGGCAAGGCGGTGGTCGTCAGGCGCAACGACACGATCGGCGACGCCGACCAGGCCACCGCGGCGGCAGCGGCGGGCGCCGAACTCCTGCTGGTCGTGAACAACGAACCCGGCCGCCAATTCCGCAGCTACAGCGACGAACCGTGGAAGGGGATCCTCGCCGGGATCGACGTCGCGTTGCTGAGCACGGACGAGGGCGAGAAGCTCTTCGCCCAGGCCGCCGCCCCCAAGGCGGTGCTCTCGGTGGACTCGCAGCCGGTCAGCCCCTATGTCTACGACCTGATGTGGACGTGGCACAACCAGATCCCGGACCACATCGTCGTCCAGGGCGGCCCGAAGAACCTCGCGCGGGTGAACGTCGACTTCGACAGCCCCGACAGCACCCGGCGCGGTGGGGAGTTCCGCTTCGACTGGCCGGTCTACTCGGACTGGGGCATCGGCACGATGACGAGTGAGCCGGTGAACTCGCAGCGGGTCGACTGGGTCTCCACCGGGCCCGGGTACTCCTGGGGCCAGGAGGCGTACGTCGAGGGTCTGCTCTACGAGATCGAGCCGCGTACCACCTACCGGGCGGGCAGCACTCAGTCGCAGCAGTGGTTCAAGCCCATCGAGCGACCCTACCTGAACAACAACTACAAGCCGCCGACCCGTACGGGAAGCCGGCTGACCTTGGACGTCCCCGGCTGGGGCGGTTCGGACCACGTCGGCATGTCCATGGACTACGAGCGCATGCCGCATACCCTCACGCTCTACCAGGGCGGCACCGAGCTGGCCCGGAACTCCGGAAACACCATGGTGCAGGCCGACGCACCCGGCGCCGGCAAGCTGCCGTACCGTCTCCTCCTGGACACCAGCCGGGACAGCTCGGTGAGCCCGTACTCCTCCACCACGCACACCGAGTGGGACTTCACCTCCCGGGCTCCGGAGGGGGACGAGCAGTCGGTCCTGCCGCTCCTGCAGATCGACTACGGCGTCGACACCGACGCGGCGGGCCGGGCCAGGCGGAACGCGACACTGACGGCCTCCGTCGCCCACCTCGCCCACGCCACCGGCGCCGGCACCCTGTCGAAGCTCACCTTGGAGGTGTCCTACGACGACGGACGCACCTGGCGCACGATCACCGGCGGGAAGGACGGCCGGTTCGGGCTGTCCGCCCCGAAGCAGGCCCGGTTCGTCTCGCTGCGGGCTCACGCCCACGACAGCGCGGGGAACGCGGTCGCACAGACCGTGATCCGGGCGTTCGGTCTGCGCTGATCCTGCGGGGCGCACCGCTCTGTTCCGGTGTGCCCCGCCGGAACCGGCCCACGTCGCCGCTGCCGAGAAGCGGCTCGCGCCCAACTCGCAGGCCATGACGAAGAATCGGCCCCGAATCATTTCGAGAACGGACAGGGGTCCTCGACTCAGCGCTCCGTGGCGGCGATCGCTTCGCGCGGGAGCCCAAGGTGGCATGATCCGGTCATGAGCCTCACCGTGCGGCAGCTCACCCTGGCCACCCTGGACCGTCAACTCCTGCTCGAACGCCGGAGCCTTGATGTGGCGGAGGCGGTACGCCGGGTCTGTGCTCTGCAGGCACAGACACCGGCGTCACCGTACCTGGCGCTGTGGAACCGTGTGCGGGACTTCGCGCCCGAGGATCTCGACGCAGCGTTCACGCACGGTCGGATCGTGAAGGCGACGCTCATGCGGATCACTCTGCACGTCGTCCACGCCGACGACTACGAGCCCTACCGCGCCGCCATGCTGAGCACTCTGCGGGCGTCGCGGCTGTACGACCGCCGTTTCGCCTCGACAGGGCTGGCACCCACCGACGCCGACGCGCTGCTTCCGGAGCTCGCAGGCTTCCTGCAGCGGCCCCGCACCGGCGCCCAGGTGGAGGACGGGATCACGGGGATACACGGAGAGCACGCACACCGCGTGTGGTGGGCGCTGCGCACGTTCGCGCCATTGCATCACGCACCGACCGGCGGCCCGTGGTCGTTCACCCGGCCGAACACCTACCGCGCCTCCTCGGCGGCCCCCGCGGCCACACCGCAGGAGGCCGACGCCGGGGTCCAGCGCCTGCTGCTCGCCTACCTGCGCGGCTTCGGGCCCGCGTCGGCGCAGGACTTCGCCCGGTTCACCCTGCTGACACGCCCCGTGATCACCAAAGCCCTGCATGAGCTGGGTGACCAGGTGGTCCGCGTGCCGGGGCCGGGCCGCGCCGCCCTGTTCGACCTGGCCGACGCCACCGTGCCCGCCGATGACACCCCGGCGCCACCGAGGTTGCTGCCGATGTGGGACAGCACGCTGTTGGCTCACGCCGTCCCCGGGCGGGTCATGCCCCCGGAGTACCGTCCCCTGGTCGTCCGGCGCAACGGTGACGTACTGCCCTGCCTGCTCGTCGACGGGCAGGTCGCCGGAGTGTGGCGCGCAGCCGCCGGCGGACTGGAACTGACCGCCTTCCGCAAGCTCGGCAAGGCCGAGTGGAAAGATCTGACGGAGGAGGCGCAGAGGCTTTCGGTGTTGCTCGCCGACCGCGAGCCGGACGTCTACCAGCGCTACGGACACTGGTGGGACAAGGGGTTTCCCGATGTCGAGCGGACGATCGTGAAGGGCTGACCGGCACGTCCTGTTCGCCTGCTCCGGAGGCTGCCGGGCCGCCGGTCCTGAGCGAGCGCCGCCTCCTGATGTGGGGCCTGTTGACGCCGCAGAGGCCGGCACCGACGGGGACTCCGGCGCGGTGTGAGGGCGACCCTCGGCTGATGTGCCGCAGCTCCGCGAGGAGTTGGGCAAGCGGGCCGCATGCCCGGTCCCGGTCCGCGCGTACGTCGCCGGGGATGGCGCCCTCGGGGCCCGGGCGGCCGTCACCGCCGCACCCGGCGAAATCAGGAATCTTCCCAGGCGGCAAGGCTTCACCTCAGCATCGAGGTTCCGCACTTTCGGCGAACGGTCGGGAAACGTTTGCCGCTTGCCGGGCCGAATGCCTTGTACGACACGGATCTACGCGCGTATCTTCACGCCGGATCAAGAAAAAAACGCACACCCCCCACATCTCAGCCGCGCCATCGACATCCGCCCCAGTCAGAAAGAGACACCACGTGTCCTCACGTATACCCCCGGCCCTGCGCGGCCGAGGTGCCAAGGCCCTCCTCGTAGCGCTTCCCGTCGGTCTCACCGGATCGCTCATCGCGCTCCCCTTCACCGCACAGGCAGCACCTTCGTCGGACGCCGCCATCTCCGAGGTATACGGCGGCGGTGGCAACTCCGGCGCCTCCTACACCAATGACTTCATCGAGTTGGGCAACGGGGCCACCGCGCCCTTCGACCTGAGCGGCTGGTCCGTGCAGTACCTGCCCGGTTCGCCGTCCGCCACCAGCAAGTGGCAGGTCACCCCGCTCGCCGGCGCCATCCCCGCGGGCGGCACCTACCTGGTCCAGGAGGCCAAGGGCTCGGCAGGTGACACTCCCCTGCCTTCACCCGACGCCGCGGGCACCATCTCCATGTCGGCGACCACCGGCAGCGTGGCACTGGTTCACTCGACCACCGCCCTCACCTGCCTGACCGCTGCCGACTGCGCGGCGGACGGCACCATCAAGGACCTGGTCGGTTTCGGTACCGCCGTGGTCCGGGAGGGCACTCCCGCCACCGGCGCGGGCAACACCACCTCCGTCTCACGCAACGCCACGTACACCGACACCGACGACAACTCGGTGGACCTGACCGGTTCCGCTCCGAACCCCAGCAACAGCACGGGCGGTGGCGCCGGCGACCCCTCGCCGACCCCGACACCGTCGACCACCCCCGTCCCCGGCGACCTCCGCATCCACGACATCCAGGGCACCGGCCGGATCTCCCCGCAGAACGGCAAGTCCGTCGCCGACGTGCCCGGCGTGGTGACCGGTGTGCGGAGCACCGGCTCGAAGGGCTACTGGATCCAGGACCCCGAGCCCGACGGGAACGCGGCGACCAGCGAAGGCATCTTCGTCTACACGGGCTCCGCCACTCCCCTGGTCAAGATCGGCGACTCGGTACTCGTCTCGGGCAAGGTGAGTGAGTACTACCCCGGTGGCAAGAGCAGCGGCACGCAGTCCGTCACCGAACTGACCGGACCCACGGCCGTTACTCTCTCCTCCGGCAACGCGTTGCCGGACGCCCAGGTCATCGACTCGGCCACGCTGCCCGACGCCTATGCGCCGCAGGCACAGGGAGCGAGCATCGAGTCCCTGGAGCTGAACCCCGGCACCTACGCGCTGGACTGGCTGGAAGCCCACGAAGGAATGCGTGTGCAGATCGGCGACTCCCGCGTGGTGGGCGCGACCAACACCTACGGCGAGACGTGGATCACCACCAAGCCCGACCAGAACCCCACTCCTCGGGGCGGCACCATCGTCAACGGCTACGACGACCCCAACTCCGGGCGTCTCCTGGTCACTTCGCTGACCGGTGACCAGCTCGAGGCCAATGTTGCCGACACGCTGTCCGGCACCACCGCGGGCCCCGTGGACTACGCCGACTTCGGCGGCTACAACATCCAGGCCACCACCCTCGGAACGGTCGAGCAGGGCGGACTGAAGCCGGACGTGGCGAAGAAGGGCAAGTCCAACGAGCTCTCCGTGGCGACGTACAACGTCGAGAACCTCGACCCGACCGACCCGCAGAGCAAGTTCGACCGGCTGGCGGAGGGGGTCGTCACGAACCTTGCGGCCCCGGACATCGTGAGCCTGGAGGAGATCCAGGACAACAACGGCCCCAAGGACGACGGAACTGTCGCGGCCGACAAGACCGTCACCCAGTTCATCGACGCCATCAAGGCGGCCGGCGGCCCGGCCTACGACTGGCGCGCCATCGACCCGGTCAACGACTCGGACGGCGGCGAGCCGGGGGGCAACATCCGCAACGTCTTCCTCTTCAACCCCGAGCGTGTCACCTTCGTGGACCGGCCGGGCGGCGGCTCCACCACGTCCGTCGAGGCGGTCGCCGACGGCAAGAAGGGTGTTCGGCTCTCGGTGTCCCCGGGCCGGATCGACCCCACCTCGGACGCCTGGACGAGCAGCCGCAAGCCGCTGGTCGGTGAGTTCCGGTTCCGCGGCAAGCAGGTCTTCGTCGTCGGCAACCACTTCAACTCCAAGGGCGGCGACCAGCCGGTGCACGGCGCCTTCCAGCCGCCGACGCTCAGCTCCGAGACCCAGCGCCTGGCCCAGGCGAAGGAGGTCAACACCTTCGTCTCCGGCGTGCTGGCCAAGGACCGCAAGGCCCAGGTCGTCGTCCTCGGCGACCTGAACGACTACCAGTTCTCGAAGCCGCTGGCCACCCTGACCGCGGGCGGTGTCCTCAAGGACCTCATCAACACCCTGCCGGTGAACGAGCGGTACAGCTACGTGTACGACGGCAACTCCCAGACGCTGGACCACATCCTGGTCTCACCGGCCATCAAGAAGTTCCAGTACCAGGTCGTCCACATCAACGCCGAGTTCTCCGACCAGACGAGCGACCACGACCCGCAGGTGGTCCGCTTCAAGTAGGCGGTTGCCCTCCGGGCCACCCGACAACTTGATGCCCGTGTGGCGTGCACGCGACCGCGTGCACGCCACAACTCGTTCCGGGGCTCACCTTCATGGACGGTCCCGGCCACGCCCGACGCGCCGACCGGGTCGCCCCATCACGAGGCCGCCGGTGGGCGGAACCGTCTTCACGGCTCCGCCCACCGGCGGCTTTGAACCACCCCGGGTCAGTTCCGGCTGACCTTGAAGGGCACCTGAACACGGCTGCCCGATTCGGCCCCGGCCAGCGTGACGCTGGTCGCGCCCGGCTTCGCCGTCCCCGGCACGCTGATGGTCGCGCCCGAGACGACGCCGTCACCGTTCGCGTGCACCGTGACGGATGCGAGGCCGTCACCGAAGCTGATCCTCACGGCTTCGTTCGGTGCGAACCCGGAACCATTGACGGTGATCGCGGTGGCACGCGGCCCCGAGGTCGCCGACAGCAACACCTCAGGCCGGTACGCGGGTGCCGCCGACTCCTCGGTCACCTTGACGGTCGCCGTCGCCGGTGTCCGCGAGGACTTGCCGGCGGCGGTGACGGAGTACCGGCCGGGCTGCGCGTCGTCGGACGCCGCGATCGACGCGTGTACCGCTCCCGTCGTGGAGGCCGCGACCGTCAAGGTGCGCGCCGGGCTGGTGCCCAGCTTGACGGTCACCTGCTCGCCGGCGGCGAACCCGCTGCCGTTCACGGTGATCCGGTCACCGGCGGTGGCGCTGCCGGATACCGACGCCGAGATCGACGGGTGCAGCTTCGCCTTGCCCACGGTCACGGTGAACGTCTCGGTGCTGCTGGACAACTTGTCCCAGCTGGTGACGTGCACCGTGTACGTGCCCTCCTGCACATATGTGTGCTGTCCGCTGATCGCGCCGGACGAGTCGACCGTCGCGTCGGCCGGAACCGTGCCGTCACCCCACTGGACGCGGGCCTGGTAGCCCGTCGAGTCGGTGACTCCACCGGTCACCGAACCGAGGTCCGCCGAGAAGGCCTGCCCCGGAGTGGCCGTCTGGTCCTTGGGGGCGGTGGTCTTGAGCGCGGCGTCCGGCGTGCCGTCGTGGGCGACGGCGAACACGTGGATCCTGCCCGTCGAGCCCGGGTCGCCGGTCTGCGTCGGCAGGGTCACCGACACCAGCGTCTTGCCCTCGGGGATCCGGTACGGCTCGGTGGCGAACAGGAACGGCTGTGCGCCGTCCCGGCTCTTGCCGAGCAGTCGGTACGCGGCCTTGGCGACGACGATGTTGCCGTAGGACGGCGTGCCGTCGGGGTTGCCGCCCAGCGTCCAGTCGCTCATCCGGATCGGGATGTCGGCGGTGCTGCCGTCGCTGAACGTGGCCGTGCCGGTGGTGCTCTGGTTGCCCTGCGTTCCGGCGCCGATGAACGAGATGCTCTTCACGTCGTCCGGCAGGTCGAGCGCGATCCTGCTGCCGTTGCCGGTGGCGTTGTCCGGCTGCCCCGCCGAAGCCACGGGCAGCGTGAAGTGCAGCGCCGTTCCGGGTACCTCGTGGTCCTCGCCCTGGGTCACACCCGCCGCCGCAAGAGCGGAACGCGAGTACGCCCACGACTTGCTGTCGCAGTTCGCCGCGACGACGCCCTCGTCTCCAATGCACACGGAGTCGAATGCCGCGGCCAGGCCGTCACTCGGCGCGTAGGCCACGTCCACTCCGACCGTCGCCGCGCTCTGGACGTTGCCGTCGGTCACCGTGACCTTGGCCTGGTGGTAACCGGGCTTGGCGTAGGTGTGCGAGCCGCTGACGCTGTACACGCCCCGCGAGCTCAGGGCCGTGGTGCCCGTGGTGACCGGCGTGCCGTCACCCCAGTCCACGGTGGCCTGGTAGCCGCTCGCGGTGCCCCCGGTGACGGTGGCCAGCGGTGCGGAGACCGCGACACCGGACGTCGTGTGCAACTCGCTGCTCGCGGCGGTGACCGTGAGGTCGCCGCCGCCGATCTGGACGTCGCCGCCCGCGAGCAGCTCGACCTCGGCGAGGTTCGTCTGCGCGGCGCCGACTGTCTTGGTCACGACCAGACGGAACCGCGCGAACTTACCCGGATCGTCCATCTTGAACGGCCGGCTCTGGTTGCGCGACGGGAAGACCTCGCCCTTGCGGGAGTCGACGGTGGTCCAGGTGATCCCGTCGTTGGAGCCCTGCAGCTTCCAATCCGTCGGGTCGCCCACACTCGCCCCGGAGGTGAGGGTGTAGTACGTCGGCATCTGCTTGCCGCCGCGGAAGGCCCAGTTGATCTGCGGCGTACCGGTGGTGAACGTCATCTGCGTGGTCGACGAGTCGTCGAACAGCTTCGACGCGTCCTGCCCGTCACTCGCGGTCGCGGTGCCGAGACCGGGGCCCGTGGTGTCCTGCAGAGGCTTGGGCACGTCCTTGCCCTTGGTCAGGGACGGCGGTGCGTCGTTCTTGCCGGTGCCCCAGGACGACGGGTGCGAGCCCATCTGGAAGTCGATCCTGCCGCCGTGGGCGAGCACGGAGGAGTCGATGGACACCGTGTGCTGCGTCTTCCCGTTGACCTTCACGCCCTGCACGTAGACGTTCTTCGTGCTGTTGCCGGGCGCGTTGACGACGATGTCGCCGCTCTTGCGGTGCACCGTCATCTGGGTGAACTGCGGTGATCCGATCGCCCAGTTGGACGAACCGGCCTGCAGCGGGTAGATGCCGAGCGAGCTGAGGATGTACCACGACGACATCTCGCCGTTGTCCTCGTCACCCGGGTAGCCCTGGCCGATCTCGTCGCCGACGTAGAGGCGCTGCAGGATCTCCCGCACGATCGCCTGGGTCTTCGACGGCGTGCCGGCGTAGTCGTACATGTAGGGGATGTGGTGCGACGGCTGGTTGCTCATGCCGAGTTGGCCCATGCGCACCGCCTGCGCCTCGAGCATCTCGTGGATCGTGCCGCCGTAGCCACCGGGGTGGTCGGCCTTCTCCGGGGTGGAGAAGAACTGGTCGAGCTTCTGCTCCAGCCCCTTCTGCCCGCCGTACAGGTTGGCCAGGCCCTGACCGTCCTGCTGTGCGGTGAACGCGAAGTTCCAGCCGTCCGTCTCGGTGTAGGCGCCACCCCAGTCCAGCGGGTTGCCGGCGAGGAACTTGCCGCTGGCGTCGCGACCCTCGAAGAACTTGGTGTCCGTGTCGAAGAGGTTCACATAGTTGCGGGCACGCTGGAGGAAGTACTGCGACTCCTCCTTGAGCCGGTTGCGCTGCGACTTCGGTGTGGCCGGGTCCTTGGCCAGGGCCGCGCCCATGTTCCCGATGCCGTAGTCGTTGATGAAGCCTTCCAGCGCCCACGACACCGACTCGCCGGTGGAGGTCGGTGTGTAGCCGAGGAACAGGGAGTTCTCGATGCCCTTGCGGCCGACCTCGCTGCGCCCGGACGCGACGGTCGCGTCCTTGACCGCCGCCTCGTAGGCGGCGAGCGGGTCGGGCACCTTGACGCCGTTGAGGTAGGCCTCGGCCAGTGCGACGTTCGCGCTGGTGCCGGTCATCAGGTCGGCGTAGCCGGGTGACGACCAGCGGGCTATCCACCCGCCGTCGCGGTACTGCTGGACGAACCCGTCAGCCATCTTGGCCGCGATGTCCGGGTACAGCAGCGCGTACGCGGGCCACACGGTGCGGTAGGTGTCCCAGAACCCGTTGTTGACGTAGATCTGACCGTCGACGACCTTCGCACCGGTCTGCGTGGCGGTCGACGTGCCGGTCGGCGCCGACACCGGGCTCGCGTACTGCCAGTGCGGTGCCGCGGCGGTGCCGGTGTTCTCCGACTGCGAGTTCGGGTACAGGTTCAGCCGGTAGAGGTTCGAGTACAACGTGACCTTCTGGGTCTCGTTCGCGCCCTTGACCTCGATCCGGTCGAGCCGGTCGTTCCATGCCGCGGTGGCGGCGTCGTGGATCCGGTCGAAGCTCTTGCCGGTGACCTCCAGGTCGAGGTTCCTGTGCGCCTGGTCGACCGAGATGAAGGACGTCGCGATACGCATCGTCACCTGCGAGTTCGCGGAGGTGTCGAAGGTGGCTGACGTCGCGGAGGACGCCGTCGGCGCCCGGTCGAAGGTGCCGGACACGAACATCCGGCTGCGACCGGCGGACAGGCCGCTGCCGTTGTCGACCCAGCCGGTGAACGTGCCGTCCGTGCCGATGGTGAACGTGCCGTTGTAGAAGACGAGGCTTCCGGTGGCCTTTCCGGACGGGAAGGTGAACTGCATGATCCCACCGTGGTCGGTGGGCGACATCTGCGCGGTCAGGCCGTTCTGCGTGGTGACCCGGTAGAAGTCCGGCCGCGCGGTCTCGTCCTGGTGGCTGAAGGCGAGTGCGCGTGAGCCGGGCGCTCCGGTGAGCGAGCCGCCGTCCGGCACCGGCATGACCGACATCTGGTTGCGGTCACCCATCCACGGGCTGGGCTCGTGCGAGATCGCAAGTCCCTGCAGGGTCGGCAGATTGGCCGCGTTGTTGCCCTGCTGGTAGTCGTACTCCCAGGAGTTGGACGTGGCGTTGGTGACCGGCGTGAAGAAGTTGAAGCCGTTCGGCATCGCCGAGATCGGCAGGTTGTTGCCACGCGAGAACGAGCCCGATGCGTTGGACCCGCGCCGGGTGTCGACATAGTTCGTCGCGCTGGAGCCGTCGATCGGCGTCGGCGTGCCCGTCACGGCGATGTCGTCGAGCCAGCCCTGGAAACGCGTCGAGGCGGTCGCCTCGGGGTCGTCGTAGGCGAGCAGGATGCGGTCGATCGTCTTGCCGTTCGCGACCGCCCCGATGTCGGACTGGACCGCGTTCCACTGGTCGGCGTAGAGCACCTTCGACGCGCCCTGCCCGGCGGCCGTCAGCGCGTAGCCGTGCTGGTCGACGGGCGAACGTCCGCTCAGGTAGCTGCCGTCGGTGAAGTGGAGGTCGACGGCGGCATAGGTGGACGGGTACTGGGTGTCCTTGCCGGTGAACTCGGGGAAGATCTTGTACGACAGCCGCGTCTTCGGCCCGACCGGGATGTTGACGTCGAAGAGCTTGTCGGTCGCGGACGAGCGGCCGTCGGTCTGGGCGCCGCCCGAGTACCGCAGGGAAGCCGTGCCGGTGAATCCGGCCCCGGACTTCATGTTGTAGCCACTGACCGGACCGGCGCCGACGACGCCGACCATCGGCGTGGCCGGCGGTATCACGTTCGAGCCGTCGCTGATGTTCCAGTCGGCGAGCTGGATGATCGAGTCACCGGAGTTGGCGGTGACGCTCAGCCGGTAGTAGCTGTAGGCGGTCGTGTTGGTGAAGCTGTAGGTGTTGGTGGCGAACCGCCCGCTGAAGCTCACCCCCGTGCGGCTGTCCAGGTCGTTCCATGTGCTGCCGTCGTTCGACCCCTGCACGGTGAAGTCCTTGGGGTCGCGGCCCGGCGCGTCGTTCGCCGAGGTCAGCGAGTACTTCACCACCGCCGCGGGCTTGGACAGCCGGTAGGCCGCCCAGCCGGTCTTGTCGAACGCCAGCCACTTGGTCGACGGATTGCCGTCCTTGAGGTTCGTGGCGACTTCGCCCGGCGGGTTCTCGGCGCTCGCGGTCACCTCGCTGACCTGGTCGAGCAGGCTGCCGGGCAGTCCCGAGGGGCTCGATCCGCTCAGGTTCGTCTGAATCGGCTTGCCGTTGGCGCCGATCTCGACGGTGCTCGTCGCGGGTTGCGGGTCGGCCGACTCGAACGAGGAGCTGAAGTTGCCGGCCGGCGGCGCCGCGGCGGCGAGCGCCGCGGGTGCGACGGCGAGCACCCCCACCGGCAGCGACAGCGCTATGGCTGCACTGACCCATCTTCGAAGGGACAAAAGGCGGGCAAGAGATGAATATGGTATCAACGTAGGCCTTTTGACTGGTAGCGATTGAGAGCGTCGAGCTTCAAGGGTGAAGGGCCTGGCCACTGCGGTCGATCGACGGCAGTGGAGCCTGAGTGCGCCTACAGGACGTTCGGACCGGACTTGCCGAATCCCGGCCCTGGATCGGCGCTCAAGCTGTTCCGCGCCGACGTCGGGTCAGCACGGATCGGCGCCGCAACGGGCGCCGCTGCACAGCGAGAACCGCCGCGACCGCTGCCGCGCGTGGGGACATCGCTCTTGGACCATGCGGAAGCTCCATGAGGGGATGGCTGGCTCGCGGACGGGCACACCCAGCTGAAGATCGCGACTAGCCTCTGCGTCTCAGACAACGTTGTCAATACTGTCGGCGCAACCTGTTCCGTTCGAATTCATCACCACGGTCGGCGCCGTGACGAACCGGAGCCGCTGCGGCCGATCGACGTGCGGCGTCTTTCCGGGTCGTGTCGCTGCGGATGCCTGGCGGGTCCCGGTCAGGGTCGACCGCCTCGTACGCGTCGGCGGCCCGCTCTGCGAGTGGCCCGGGCATCACGGTCGACCTTCGAACACGCGACGAGGACCGCGACCGTAAGGCCGAGGCCCTCGCTCAGCAGCGTGAGAGCGCGTGTCCGAGGGGCGGGTCGAGCCCACGACGAGGCACTCGTGGTCACGCGAGGACAACTCCGCCGAAAGGGCACCGCGCCGCCCCCGCCCGAAGGGGACGGCTTGGCACCGGATCACGGTTCAGTCGGTGCTGGGGACGTAGAGGTAGCAGCCCGCGCCGACGTAGCCCAGCATCTGATCCCCGGTCTGCGGACCGACGACGCCGTCCACGCTCAGGTGCGGGGAATAGCCGGTGTGGTTCCACCACTGCTGGAAGCTCTTGATGCCGGAGTAGGTCTGGGAACCGAAGGCACCGTCGACGGTCACATGGGCGGGGGCGGGCGAGTTGTTGACGGCCTCCTGCACGCACCTCACCCCGTTGCTGGTGTTCGCGTAGCCGTATCCGATCCATCCGGCGGTGGTCGACGCGCCGGCGGTGCCGACGGGTCCTGTCACGGCGCACACCAGGGCCGCTCCTGTTACAGCGGTACGGCGCACAGCTCGCGTGATCGACATTCTCTCTCCTCTTCTCCCCTGCGCCACAACGCACTTGGATGTCTGAATGCGCGGACATGGCGGCTCTCGCCGGCAGCCGGCATGAGCAACAGGCCCCCCAGTCCACGTGGCGAATGACGGTTGCACCAGCGGGGACCGGAGACGGCTGAGTCACCGCACCGGTCCCCGATCCCTGCTCAGCCGGCGGCGAGGTAGCGCAGTCCGCGCCAGGACTGGGGCCCCGGCAAACCGTCGACCGTGACGCCCCCCATGGTTTCCTGGGCCAGTTTCATGGCCGCCTGGGAGTGCGCGCCGAAGATCCCGTCCACGGAGTAGCGGTAGTAACCGATCCACTTCAGCAGGCACTGCGCCTCGATGCCTGCGTTCGTCACGGAGGAAGCCGACGGAACGACCGTGTTGCCGCTGTAGTAGCCGGCGTACTCGTAACCTCCAGAGGCGGAGTAATGGCAGGTGTAGGTCTGCGCCGACTGGGTTCCGGCCTCCGCGGCGGGGGCCATGGCCAGTCCTCCCCCGAGCACTGCTGCAGTCGCGAAGGCAGCCGCGAGACGTTTGTTGATACGCATGGTGAGTTCTTCCTCCAGATGTTGTGTGGCGGGTCCAAATGACACATGCCGCCACTGCGTTTGCGGGCCACGACGGTCCGGGAGAGGAGGCACGCGCGGGCAGCGGACGACGCCTGCGGTGCACATGCCTGGCGGCGGGGACGACGCGCTCGTGGGCGGCGAACTGCACGGCACCGTGCCGGTACTGGGCGAGGGCCACCGATGGTCGGCAACGCTCCGAAGCATTCTCGCCACTGTCGCCGAACGCTGCGGCGGCGAGTCCGGGCTTCCCCTCTTCCGGCCCACCCCCGGGTGACAGGCACACGGTGGACACCGGCGAGCGCGCCGCGGCGACGGCCGCACCACGGCGACCCCGTCAGGGAATGCGCAGGCAACGCCACGTCACGGGGCCGACGACGCCGTCCTGCTCCGCGGACGAGAATCCGCAACGCGCCTGCACCCGCTTCACAGCGGCGGTGGTAGCCGGCCCGTAGACGCCGTCGAGTGCGCTGGGACCCTCGCCGTAGTAGTCGGTGAGACACTGGATCTCCTTGACCCTGTCCCCCGTTGCACCGGGGCGCACGGTGACGTTCCAGGCCCAGGAGTAGCCGGCCGTGAGGCCGATGTAGTTGGTGGTCTCCTTGGTCCAAACCAAGCAGCGGCTGTCCGGATGCACAACGGAAGCCGTGACCTTGGAAGTCGTGATCTCGGGGGCGACGACCGAGGCGTCGGCCGCCGAGGCGGACGTGGTCGACACCGCGAGGCCACAGGCGACCGCGGCCAACAGGACCAGACCCTTGCGACGGTTCATGGGATGTGCTCTTTCCTCGTTGGGGCGAGGGCGGCGCGGGGTGGACCGCGCCGCCCGGCTTGCACACCGAGACTGCGGGGCAGCGGGCACCGGCTGCCAGGAACGACGCCGGATTGAGGACTTCGCGGGACGTCCCGCCCGCTGACCTGCTGGGACAGCGGTCCCTTTGAAGCAGGGGCGGGATGCGACGGCACGGCCCGGAGGCAGCCGGGCTGACCGAAAGGCCGCCTACGGTAGCGTCCCCTGGACGACATGATTGTGACGACTGATCAGATCGGCAAGTGGTATGGGGTGGAACATGCCGCGTTGGAAAGAGTTGCCCGATTCACTTGATGAACGGGCGCGCAATCTGGTCGTTCAGCTGCGCCGGCTGAAGGACCACAGCGGGATGAGTCTGTCGTCGCTGCAGTCGAAGACCGGCTACTCCCGCTCTTCCTGGGAGCGTTATCTCAACGGGCGGGCCCTGCCACCGCGGCAGGCGGTGGAAGAACTGGCGCGGGTCGGCGGTGTCGATCCGACACGGCTTCTCGTTCTGCATGAAGTGGCCGAGGAGACGTGGCGGCAGGAACCCGGCACATCGAAGGGATCGGATCCGGCCCCGTCGCGGGGCGCACGGCGCACGGCGGTGATCGGCGTCCTTGTGGCCGTGGTTCTCGGCGGGCTGACCGCCGGGCTCCTGGTCGTCGCGCCCTGGAAGAACGGGGACTCGGCCCCGCCGTCCCACGGGGCCTTCACCTACAAGGCGGGGAAGACCTATCCCTGTGCGGTCGAGCAGAAGGCGGGACGGTGGTACGCCGGCTACAGCACCACCAGCACGGCGCTGCTCACCGGGCCGGGGTGGGATGTCGTGGAGGCTCAGTGTCTGTTGCGCCGTCTGGGCTTCGACCCGGGCGTCGTGGACGGTGTCTACGGGCCGAACACCACGCGGGCGGTCAAGCGCCTGCAGGACAGGGCCGAACTGCCTCCTGACGGCCTCGTCGGCCCGCGCACCTGGCAGGTACTGCGGAAATGACGGACACGGAACCGTCCGCGGCCGGACCCGTATGCGCGCGGCTGGCCGGGGAACTGCGCGATCTCAGGACCCGGACGGGCTTGAGCATGGTTGCGCTGGCCCAGCGCACCGCTTACAGCAAGTCCTCCTGGGAGCGCTACCTCAACGGCAAGCAGCTCGCCCCGCGCCAAGCCGTCGAGGCGCTGTGCACCGTGGCACGTGAACCCACCGGGCGTCTGGTGGCGCTGTGGGAACTGGCCGACCTGGAGTGGAGCGGACGGGCCCACACGACATCACCCCCGGTGGCCCGGCCGGACGCAACTCCGTCGGACGACGACCGGCCCGGCGGCCACGGACTGTCCACAGACCACACCGCACCCGGCCCGGTACACGGACCGAGCGGACGGCGGCACCGGGGGGTGCTCGCCGTCGTCTGCGCGGTCGGGCTCACGGCCGTGACAGCGGTGACGGCCTGGCTTCATACCGCCGTCGACAACCCCACGAATACCGCGCCCGCCGCACCGCCCGCTCCCGGATGCCACGCCCGGACGTGCGCAGGTCACAAACCGACGGCGATGGGCTGCGCCATGCCCCGTCAGGAACAAGTACTCGGCGAGCAGAGGCTTTCCACCGGAACACCACTGGAAATCGTCTACAGCAGGCAGTGCCGCGCCGCGTGGGCACTGGTGGGCACCGCGCGGATCGGAGACGTACTCACCGTGTCCACCCCGGGTGGCGCGCCCGAGCAGGCCAAGGCCGCGGACAAGTACGACACGGAGAACCCGCTTGTCACACCCATGATCGACGGCAGCGGCCGCACCGGACTCCGGGCATGCTTCAAACCGGCAGACGGACACAAGAAGTGCTTCCACACCTGAGCGAGGACGTCCCGTCGGTGCCGGGGACAGCTCAGGATCCGGCTCGCCGCTGCTTGTCCCACTCTGCTCGCGAGAGGGCGGTGGGCCGCGGGAGCAGAACGCCGTCCACGTACAGGTCGACATGCTCGTTGTAGAAGGCGACCATCCCCGCGATGGCGGAGCACGACACCGTCGGGAAGTCGTACGCCCAGGCGAGATCGTCGTGACTGACGGCCCCGCTCACGAACGACCAGTACCCGCTGGTCCTCCCCTTGTACGGGCACGCCGTCACGGTTGCCGAGGAACGCAGCAGGGTCCAGTCGACAAAGGCGCGCTCCACGTAGTAACGGGTCGGCAGGCCGGTTTCGAATAGCTTCACCGAGGACGGCGCGTCCGCGAGGACGGTGCCGTCGACCTCGACGCGCACGCCACTGGACGAGCGCAGCGCGTCCACCCGGGTGTACGGGCTCCTCGGGTGTACGAAGACCTGCTCGTCCTCCTCGAACCACGCGTCGATCGCATCCCACCGGAAACGGGCGGTACCGATGAGCGGCTCCGGGGCACCCTCGCCCCAGACCCACGCCGCACCCTCGCGGACCTCGGAACCCACCCGCAGCGAGTGCCGCCGCGCGGGACCGGGGCCCAGCCGGCCGGCGCGGCCGTCGTCGGTCAGGACACCCTCGGCCATATCCCGCAGCGGAATGCTGTACTGCGGATAACCGGGCCACTCCCACACGTACAGCGCGCGGTGGGTGTCGAACACCCACCGGCTGCCGACCTGCGCGCGGATGCGCCGCGGCACCGGCTCGACATGCCCGACCGGGACGATGAGACCCGGATAGTCCACAGTCTCCTCCACCATCGGCGATCACCTCGGTCCGCCCCGGCCGCTTCCGTACACCCAGTGTCTCCAGCGGACGTGCGAACCGGCCACTCCAGCCGTCTTGCGGCAGACGAGCCCGGTGACGCCCCTTCCCGACGGCCGAGCCCGCGGCACCACCGGTATGCGAAGGGCAAGCGGTCGGGTCGGGGCGTTCGACGGGAAGCCGGGGCCGCGGTCAGCGCACGAAGCTGCCCTGACCGAGCACGGTGTACAGGCGCCCCTCAGCACGCAACGCGGCCACCGCCTTTTGCACGGTCGAGGCTGCTACGTCGAGCTCGGTGGCGAGGGTCACGACAGCGGGAAATCGCTCACCCTTCGGGTACACGCCGGCGTCGATCCGTCTGCGCAACTCACCGGCCACCTGCGGCCATACGGGCTTACTCCGGTCAAGATCCATGCTGTGAGCGTGCGCGAATCTTCGTCTTCACGCGACCGCGTATACGCGTATACGCGTACACTGAGCTCAAGAACGCCCCCGCTGCCGGATACGGGAGCCGGGAGCCGGGCGCCAAACCGACCACGAGGAGTCGACCCAGTGAACCGAACCACCGGGCTGCGAAGGTTGCCGTGGACGTCCCCAGAGGGCAAATGCGAGTACGTACAGCCAGGAGGAGCCCTGGCAGCCGCGGCCGACTCATGCGAGGAGAGCATGATGGCGGCAGCGAGGGAGGACGTCAGACGCGCACGGGCCGTCGCTGGTGACGAGTGCTCCTGCCGTGCCGAGTTACGCGAAGCGATCCACTTCCTTTCACGTGCGACGGAGGATGCGATCATGGTCGCCGAGCTGCGCGGGGAACGTCTTCCGCCCGAGGAGCCGATGACGAACAGCGCACGCCGCGCGATCGGCGAAAACCTGGTGCGCCGGTTCGAAGGCGCGTGAAACCAAGGACAACCTGCACCGTCAGCACGTACGGCGCCTCACCACGCTGTGGGTACCCACGGCGTGCACTGCCTGTTGCGCCGGCGTGGTCGAACCATGGGGGGTGACGCCACGATCTGCACCCGATGCGGACTGGCCGGCGTGGAGGGTTTTCCCACAGGCACAAGGTGCCCTCAACCTGATCACGAGGGTGAGCAAGTGCACGGTCTTGCCGATACGTCCGTACTCGACGCACGCGGCGCCGCGACGGCTTCCACCACCGGTTGCGACATCTGGTGCTCTCCCTGCCGCCCGCCTCCCCCGCCACGCGCGCGCCGCCACCCGCCTCCTGGCCGCCCTGGGACTTTAAATCCTTACCGAACTATGTCGACGCTCCCGGGTCCAGTAAGAACGCGCCGCTTCCCGATGCCGAGGCAATGGCGGGGCTGACAGGGCCTCGGCAACAGACACGGCGGTTGGACCACCACCGCCCCAGGCACTGTGAGGATGACCATGGGTAAGACGTTCAAAGCCGCCCGGACAGCAGGCGTCGGCGTCGCCGCTGTCGCGTCGCTGGCCGCGTTCGCCGGTCCCGCGTCGGCGCGGCCGGCGCACCACTCGAGCCGTTCCGGCGCCCCGGTGTTCGTGCAGACCGACCGGACCACCGGGAACACGGTCGTCGCCTACAGCCGTGCGGCGGACGGTTCCCTGGAACAGCGTCGGGTCTATGCGACGGGCGGCCTCGGGGGCAAGCAGGACGGGGCCGTGGTGGACAACCTGGCATCCCAGGGCTCACTGACGTACGACAAGGCACACCGACTGCTGTACTCGGTGAACGCCGGCAGCAACACGATCACGGTCTTCTCGGTGCAGGGCGACCAGCTCGTACGGCGCCAGGTCATCGCCTCCGGCGGCACGTTCCCTGTGAGTGTGACGGTGCACGGCAATCTGGTGTATGTGCTGAATGCCCTGGACGGCGGCTCGGTGCAGGGCTTCCTGCGCGTCGGCGAGAAGCTGCTGAAGGTGCCTTCCTGGCACCGCGCACTGGGCCTCGACCCGAATGCCACCCCGCAGTTCACCCACACCCCGGCGCAGGTCGGCTTCACCCCGGACGGGAGCAGGCTGGTCGTCACGACCAAGGGTGTCGGCAACAGCATCGACGTGTTCCCTGTCAGTACCCTCGGTATCTCGGCCAAGCCAGTCGTCACCCCCACTCCCGGCGCAGTGCCTTTCGGTTTCACCTTCGACGCCGCGGGCCGTCTGGTCGTCACCGAGGCCGGTTCGAACTCGGTGGCCACTTATGCGTTCGGCCGAGACGCTCGGCTGGCCAAGGTCAGCGAGGTGGCCACGGGCCAGGCGGCGACCTGCTGGGTCGTCCGTGACGGAGACAACTTCTACGCTGCCAACGCGGGCAGCGGCTCCCTCACCCGCGTTCACGGTGGTGCCGACGGTTCGCTGCAGGTCCTGGGCAACACCTCGACCGGCGCCGGCACGGTGGACGCGGCTGTCTCCTCCGACGGGGAGTTCCTCTACGCCCAGACCGGCGCGGTCGGCGGCGTCGACGAATTCCGCGTCAACGCCGACGGCTCGCTGACGAAGGTCGCTTCGACCGCAGTGCCCGACGCGGTGGGCGGCGAGGGCATAGTCGCTCTCTGATCACGCGCGGGGGTGGCTGCCGCCGGTTCGCGGCAGCCACCCTGAGGCAGCGGAGGCACTACAGCGGATCGCCGCGCCTACCGGTGGGGACGGACCATCCCCGTCAGTGTTTCCCGGAGCCGCATCGGGAGCGCCGAGGTCCAGGAGCTGGTGACCATCTGCACCACGTGCAAGCAACGGCTCACTCGTCTCGTCCGATGCGTCCGCCGATGTGCGGGCGGCGCAGACATGACACCGGCATCCGCAGGAGACGGGGCTCACGATGCAGGCGGATCGCCGCCGTCCGGCGCTGCTAAGATTCCTGCAGGATTGCGGCTCCTGCCACCATTCAACCGGGGCGCTGTGTCTCGCGCCCTCGGGTCGGTGATGCGACATGCCGGCCGTGTGATCGTGGCGCCAGGCTCACCCCGTCGTGGTGTGGCCTACGAAGCCGATACCGCTTGCCCGGGAGACTGCGAGCACCATGGCGAACAGTGCGTCCGAAGCCGATATGGAGGCCGCGGGGCCACTCTCCGTCCCCGTGATGGGCGACCCCGGCGGCGTGAGGCATACCGGACTCGACCCTGAGTCCGAACAATGGGTGCGTGCGCTGGAGTCGAAGGGACGCCCCTACGAGGAGGCCTGTACCAGGCTGCACGCGGTGCTGCTGCGGATCGCCCGCTTCGAGATCGGTCGCCGCGCCACCCATGACGTGGCGGGTCCCGAGCGTGACGACCTCGCCCACCAGGCGGCTGCCGACGCCCTTCTGGCCATCACACGCAAGATCGGGCAGTTCCGTGGCGAGAGCAAGTTCACGACGTGGGCCTTCAAATTCGTGGTATTCGAAGTCTCGACCAAGCTCGGCCGCCACTTCTGGCGGACACCCGGCGTCACACTCGACAACGAGGAATGGGAACGGCTGCCGGACCGCTTCGGTCTCGACCCGGGAGCTGAGACCGAGGCTCGCGAATTGCTGGCAGACCTGCGTGCGGCTGTGGATGAGGTCCTCACCGATCACCAGCGGCGGGTCTTCGTGGCGCTCGTCGTCAACGGCGTGCCGCTCGACGCGCTGGTGGACAGGCTCGGCACCAACCGCAACGCCGTCTACAAGACGATGTTCGATGCGCGCAGCAGGCTGCGCGCTCGACTGACCGACCTGGGGTATCTGCCCACAAGCACATCGAGGCCCTCATGATCGACACGACGAAGCTGGAAGCATTTCTGCGGACCGATCCCCGTGACGTTGGCTGCGAGCGTGCCATGGAAGTCCTGCACATCTACGCGGAGATGCCCGAGAACGACCGGCGCATCGGCGAAATGGCGGGTGTGGAGGCCCATCTTCGGGCGTGTGGTCCGTGCTCGGAGGACTACCAGGGACTGCTGGCCGCCATCGCCCTGGCTGCGCACGACCTCTGACGCGTCGCACCACCCAGACGATCGGCTGCGGTGGCCGGCCGCGCCGAGAGCCGCATGTCGGCGGCCTCTGAACGGTTCAGCGAACGGCAACACCGCGAACCGAGCACGGCATGCATGGCCCAGGACGTCCTCAGCCGGACGTCAAGGCGCCGGAACGGCCCGTGCCGTACGGCGCGGGAACAGTTAGCGCCCGGCGGAGCCGCGGCCGACGATCCGACCGGCCCCGAACCTCTTTCCCCTGCGGTCTGCGGCAATCGGCGGCCCTCGCCCCGTGCGTATCCTCATCGCCGGCCCTCACCTCGGCGGTGACTGCATGACCGCATCGTTCCAGGTACGGGCGCTCGCAGAACCGATCCGAGATCGACAGTAAGAATCCGCTCCGGGGTGCCGCCAATCGAATGTGGACAGGCCGAGGAGAGCGGAGCGGCGCGAGCCGTATGCACCTTCACCTCCCGGTCGGCCCGACCACCGGGAATGCGCGGCTCCAGCCTCACAGGTCCTCCGGATCCTCCGGCCTGTCACGCGACTGGTGAGACCGATGGAACCCGCGCCACCGCCTCACGGCGCCGGTGAGGGTCCGGCGCTCTGTCCGGGCCTCCTTCGAGACCTGTTGCCCCCACGCCGTAGGGCGGACACGCCGAAGCGCCCAACCGAACGACCTCCGCACGATCACAAAACCATATGACAGGAGAACCACCGTGAGCCACGTCCTGCGCCCCGGCGACGCCTTCCCTGCGATCACTGTCGCGGTTCCGGGTGGCGGGCAGATCTCCCTGCCTGACACCCTGCACGGGAGTTTCGGTGTCGTGCTGTTCTACCGAGGCTCCTGGTGCCCGTACTGCAACGGCCAGCTGCGGGCATTCCAGCGTGCCCGTGAGACCTTCGAGCAACTCGGTGTGAAGGTCGTCGCGCTCTCCGTAGACGACGAGGCCACCACCCAGGCCCTGATCGACAAGCTGAAGCTGACCTACCCCGTCGGACACAGCGCGGACGCCAAGTCCATCGCCGCGGCCACCGGGGCCTTTGTCAACGACGACCCCGAGCATCTCCAGTCGACCGGGTTCGTCCTCGACCCCGAGGGCGGTGTCATCGTGGCCGTCTACTCCAACGGCGCCATCGGCCGCCTGGTCCCCGAGGACGTCGCCGGCCTCATCCGTTACGTCAAGGAGCACGCCGCCCAGTAAGGCCCCGATGGCCGGCAGCCAATGCCTCCGTGCCCCAGTACGCAGGCCAGGGAGTAGGCGGGAGCGTTCCTGCACGGGGAGGCTGTCGCCGGCTGCGACCGGCGCGCACCGGGGCGGAACCGGCAGCGCGCGGTGCCGGGGCGAGTGTCCGCCCGGCACCGCGCCCATCGCATCACCCCTGGTCGCGCAGCCGGGCCGCCAGGGAGACCAGCTCCTCGGTCTCCTCGGTGTGGCCGAGGGCGGTGAGGCGGGAGACCGCCGCGTCGAGGCGGGTCAGGGCCGGGGCGGGGCGTTCCAGGTAGATGCCCTCCACCGCACCCGCGAGACGGACGCACTCGGCCCACTCGTCGGCGTGGTCCTCGTCGGGTCCCGTTTCGCCGAGCAGTACGAGGGCCTCGTCCAGGGCGGCCAGGGCGGTCTCGTACTCGCCGGCGAAGGCGTTGACCCGTCCGTGCTCATAGGCCAGGGCACTGTCCAGGGAGCGGCCGCGGGCCTCGTACTCGGCAGCGCGGGCCTCGTCGGCGATCCCGCCCGCGTCCTCGAGGTAGGCGAGAGCGTCGGCCAGGCCCTCCGAACCCTGCTGCTGGGCCTGGAGGCGGGCGAGTTCGCGCAGGCAGCTGCTGAGCTGCTCGTAGCGCGGGGCCCGGACATGGGCGGCGAGAGCCTGGTCCGCGGCCTCGCGGGCCCGGCCGAACTCGCCGGACTGGGCGAGGATCACGGCGGTCTCGGCGGCGATCATGGCGTGGCTTCCGGGATCGTCGTCCCAGTCGGCCGACTCGGCCGCGAGGGCTGCGAACTCCACCGTGGCGGCCTTCAGATCCTCACCCGCGTGCAACGCGCGGGCGCGGGTCAGGCGCAGTTGGGCGACGAGCCGGTCGTCCAGCTCTCCGGCTGCGACGTCCGGTTCGGTCAGGAGGGAGTCGAGCAGTGCGATGCAGTCCTCGATACGGCCCAGGTCGAGGCTGAGCCGCGCCGCGTTGCTGTAGGAGTGGAACGCGTCCGTGCGGCTGCCGTGGCGCAGTTCCAGCTCCGCGGAGCGCGTCAGGTGCCGCAGTGCCTCGTCGGGGCGGCCCAGGTGCATGCAGGCTTCGGCCAGATCACCTTGGAGGCGGGCGGTGTCGATGGTCCCGGCCGGCCACTCGGCCGCCACTCGAAGGCTCTCGGCCAGGTCCGCGTGGGCGGCCTGGGCGTCCTTGAGGCCGAGCTGGATCCGGCCGCGCAGGCCGAGCGTGCGGGGCAGGTGCCAGGCAGGGCCGTGCGCCCTCAACCGGTCGAGGAGGGCGTCGGTCTCCGTCAGCGCGGCGGGCAGATCGCCGGAGATGGCGTATGTGCTGGCCCGCAGCAGGAGGGCGCCGGAGATCTGCGCGGCGATGTCGTGCCGGGTGGCGAAGTCGAGCAGCAGGTCCGTCTCGGCAAGAACCGGCGCGGTGTGCTCCTCGTTCCTGGAGGTCTGCAGACGCAGGCCCAGCGCGGTCGCCCGCAGCCGCAGCACACGGGCCTCCTGGTACGGGGCGAAGCCGGGGGTCCCCTCGTGCAGACGGACCAGAGCCGCGTGTGCGGCGGTCAGCTCGGCGGTCTTCGCCTCGGCGCCGTCGGCACCCTCCGTGGGCTCACCCGCGGGGATCAGGGCGCAGGCGCGTGCGAGCGCCGCGTGCCCCGGCGCTCCGGCCTCGTCGTACAGGCTCGCGGCCTTCTCGTACAGGGCGGCCGCCTCGTCGAAGGCCTCCTTGTCGCCCGCTCGGCTCGCCTCGTCCTCCAGCAGGTCCGCGCGCAGTTGTACGAACGGCCCCACGGCCGGGTCGTCGGGATGGACGTAGTCGGGGGCGGCGACGAGCGTGCGCAGCCGTGCCCAGCAGGCCGTTGCGTCCGGATGCCCCTGCTCCTCCAACGCCCTTGCGCGGAGGATGAGTTCGGGGAGCGACTCGGGGACGGCGGCCGTCGCGCGAGGGACGGGCGCGGCAGCCGGGGCCACATCGTCGAGGCCTCGGGTGCGCAGGGTCAGTTCCAGCGCGTCCAGGAGGGGGGCACGGTCGAGGCGGGCCTCGCGCCGGTCGGTGTGGGCCGTGGTCCCGTTGCGGGCGTCGAAGCGCGCGGCCAGGTCGTCGGCGCGACCGTGCACCTCGGCGCGCAGGCCGGCCACCGTCCAGGTGCGGCCCGCGTATCCGGCTGCGGGCAGCTCCCCGTGCCCGAGGAGTTCGACGCGCTGCAGCAGGACCTCCGCGCCGGTGAGAAAGCTGAGCAGGTCCAGCGGCGAGTCGACCTCGTCGAACAGGTTCCGGTTCTCGGCGAGCAGTTCCAGACCGCGAGCCTCGTTGCCGGTCAGCGCGCAGAACTCCAGGTGCCGGCCGACCTCCCCGGACATCGAGGGATTGCGGCGGCAGGCGCGGTAACCGGCCAGGTGCACCTCGCGGGCCTGGTCGGTGCGGCCCGTGCGCAGCAGGGGAAGCAGTGCGTACGACACGGAGCGGGCGGGCTCCTCCTGGCAGGACTCCTTCCCGGTCAGGACGGGCTCCCAGGTACGCAGCGCACGCTCGTCGTCGCCCGAAGCGAGGTGGTACAGAGCGCGCTCGCAGATCTCACAGGCCTCGCAGTCACTGAGCCTGGTGCGGGCACGGCTCGCCCACAACTCGTAGGCGAGGGTGGTGTCCTCCCCCACATGGGCGGCGAGTTGGTACGCCTGCCCGTAGTAGGGCTGGAGTCCGAGGCCGGCCTTCTCGTACCGGTCGCGCATCTCCGTCAGCCACTGGCGGAGGCTGGCCAGCGGCATCTCGGGCAGCGCGCGCAAGGCGTTGGCCACCCACTTGAACCGCCAGAACAACGTGTGGCGCAGGCGCTCGTCGAAGACGTCGGGCTGCTCCTCGAAAAGGGTGAGCAGACGGGCGAAGACCACGGGCGACTTCCGGGGTTCGGAGCCGTAGGTGTACGCCTCCTGGAGTTCGAGGAGCGCGTGCACGAGGGGGACGGGCTCGGCGAACTGCTCTGCGGCGTCGACCAGTTCCTCGGCGGTGACGGTACGGGTACGACCGTAGGGGCGCCGGTCGTTCTCCTGGAGCGCCTGGTACAGCTCGTCGGTGTTCTGGGGTGCGGTCGGCATCGTCAGCTGTCCTTGCGGAGGGCGTGGGCGAGGAGGTCGAGGAAGGAGCGGTTGATCAGGCTCGACTCGGCGGGCCTGAGCGGGCGCCGGGACAGCATCGCGGCCTGCCCGTAGAGGGCTTCGGCGCTGGTGCGGGCCAGTTCGGGTTCGTCGATGCCGACGGCCGTACGGACCAGTGGATTGAGCTGGTTGAGGATCAGCTGGGCCCGGGGCGCCCCCTGGCGCAGGTGGCCGAGGATGTCGCCCCACAGGCCTCCCTGTTGCTCGCGGGCGAGTTGGGAACGAGTGCGTTCGTGCCGGGCCTCTCGGCTGTCGAGGAGGAGGGCGGGGGCGGAGGCGGGCTGGAAGGTACGCAGGGCGACGTCGCAGTCGAAGACGGCGAGCGCGTCGCGGGCCAGGGCGAGGTAGGCCGCGGCGGCCAGTTCCGTCTCCCGGTCGACGGGGTCGAGGTGGGCGGTGAGCGTCGCCGGGTCGAGGTCGGCGACGCTGACCTCCGGCCTGATCTCCGGCAGCCGGTGGACCAGTTCACGGTCGTAGGTGTAGCCGCCGTTGACGACGCCGAGCCCGGCTGCCGAGGCGATCGCCGCGACCTGCCGGAACTCCTCCACGCTGGACGTCACCAGCACGGTGCGGTGGGTGCGCGCGAACTCGTCCAGTGTGGCGTGCCCGTCGGTGGTCTCGAACGGCAGCCACGGCAGCAGCATCCGCAGGATCTCGTCGTCGTGCACCGCCAGTGACTTCACGGCCAGATGGTGGGCCTGGAGGAAGCGGCCGAGCAGATCCGGGTCGCTGGCGGCGGTCCGGGCGATCCACGCGCGCAACCGCTCGGCGAGAGCGTCACGGACCGCGACGAGTGTGTCGTCCTCGTACAGGGACTCGCGGGACGCCGTGGGGCGCAGGCTCTCGGCGTCGACGACGCAGCGGACGAAGAACGCCCACTCGGGCAGGATCTCCTCGGCCTGCTCGGACAGCAGCATGCCCTTGACGTGCACGCGGTGGCCGTGGCGGCGCCCGGCCGGCACCGCCTCGGGCAGCACGCAGGCGATGCCCTTCAGGCCCACGGCCGGCAGGTCAAGCTCGATGGTGTCCAGCGGGGTGAATCCGAAGGTCTCCTCGCCGTACGCGGCCAGCGCGCGGGAGCGTGCTCCCGGCGTGGGGTACGTACCCGCCCAGGGAGCGGGTTCGGGATTGACGGATGCGCCCGAGCCTCCCGTGCCGTCGTCGAAGGTCACGGGGTGGCGCAGCAGGGAGCCGAAGTGCCGGGCCAGCGCGTGCACCTGTGCCGGCCGGGTCCACTCGCCCGCGTCGACGCGCGGTGTCAGTGTGACGGTGGTGCCGGGACGCGGGTGTGCGGAGGAGGGCAGGGTGCGGACGGTGTAGCTGCCGTCGCCGCGGCCCCGCCATTCCACGACGGGGGCGTCGGGGGTGCGGGCGGAACGGCTGAGGACGTGGATCTCGTCCGCGACCAGGAAGCAGGACAGCAGTCCGATGCCGAACTGGCCGATGAAGTCGGCGCGTTGCTCGGCGATCCGTTCGGCGCGCTTGCTGCTGCGGCCGATCGTGGCGAGGAAGGTGTGCACGTCGTCCTCGGTGAGACCGACGCCGTCGTCCTCCACACGTACCACCGACCCGTCGGCGTACAGGCGGATACCGAAGGCGTCGGCGGGGGCGCCCGGTTCGAGACCGTGTCGCGCGGTCAGCGCGTCCACCGCGTTCTGGAGGAGTTCGCGCAGGTAGACGCGGGGGCTGGAGTAGAGGTGGTGGGAGAGGAGATCAACGAGGCCGCGCAGATCCACCTGGAAGGTGCGGTCGGCGCCGGCCGGGCTCAACGGGGTGTCGTGCAGAGTCATCGGGCAGTCCGGGGTGAGGTGAGCGACGAGCGGTGGGTGGGGTGGGGCTCAGGCGTTGCGCCGGGCGCGGGCGTACATCTTTTCCGGCTGCGACATGTACTTCCATGGCCACGGGGTGTAGGCGCCGCCCAACTCGCGGAAGACGCGCGGCAACGCGATACTCTCGGATGCCAGTGACAATGCCATCGCGAAGGTGTTGAAGTCCTCCTGCCAGCCCGGGCGCCGCACATGGGCGCGATGGAGGATGCTGCGCTCGGCCGCCTCCAGCAACTCGTCCTGGATCTCCGGGGTCACAAGGCAGTCCTGACGGCTGGACTCGACCCAGTCCTCGATGTGCGCCATGGCGATCACACAGCCGAGGCGATGGCCGTCGGGCGCTCCGGCGAACGCCTCACGGGCGAATGCCAGGGCCTCGCCCGGCTTGCCGCCCCAACGGGGCTGCAACTGCGACACCCACTGGATATGGGCGTCCAGGTTCAGCGGATCGCGACGAAGGGCGGCGTCCAGCCGGGTCTCGTTGACGGCGGGCCCCAGCGACATGCCACGGCCGGAGGTGAGCAGGCGGCGCCACGGCGTGACCCATTCCGGCTGCAACTCGGCCGCCTCGAGCAGTTGCTCCTCGGCGATCCGGAGCCGCTCGTGGAACACCCGCCACTGCGCCTGCGAGACGTCCACGGCAAGAGCGCTGGTGCGGGCCTCCCAGCCCCAGTTGACGTGGCGCGCGCCGGATATAAGCAGCGCCGTCGCCCGGTGTTCCTTGTCCTCCTCGACGGCCCGGCCGATCCAGTTCTGCACACCGTCCAAGTCGGCGAGCTCACCGAGGACTTGATCGTCGCGGCCGAGATCGAAGGGGGCCAGCGCCGCCTTGACCGCCGGCCAGTCACCCGAGCCTGCCGCCTCCACCAGCGCGAGCACCCGCGAGTCTCCGAGCGCGCGCAGCGTGTACATCCCGTTCCTCGTCCTGCGCGGGGCGGGAAGGGCGTGCGGATCCGCCGCCGACCTCTCCCCGCCTCTGCCGAACAGCCTGTCGAACATGCCCCGCCCCCAACGTTCCGCTTGATCGTCCGGTGCAGCATAAGCGGCACCACCGACACCACTTCCACAGGGTTTCCACCGCTGCTTCACGGGTTCGGTCCCGCCCTCGCGCGCATTCCGGTCTCGGCGGTCTGCGATGCCGGCGTCCAAGCCCCTTCAGTACGCGGGGCGCAGGGCGCACACCGCTCATACATCCACCAGGGCAGACTCACGGCCGGGACTTCGCCACGACCGCCATCGGCTCCGGCCACGGTGAGGTCGCGGTGTCAGTTGCGGTGTCAGCCGTGGTGGCCGTCACGCCCTGTGCCGCTGCCGCTCGCCGGTATCGACCCGGTCGGCACCCACCGGCGCGCCGAACGGCGCTCTCCCGACCCCCACTTCACCGTCGTCGGCCCGCCTGCGCGGTGGACCGCCGCGCACGACGCCGAACTCGTGGTGCTGCGGCGTGCATGACGTTCGTCCGCTCTTCCTGGGGGCCCGGCCCGACGTCGGGACGCCGTGGCGCGTAGCCGCGCCACGGCGTCCCGATGTCATGGTGAATCGGCCGCATCCCGGTGAGGTGTCACCGGGATGCGGCCGAGCCGGGTCAGCAGGTGGCGTTCAGACCGGCCCAGTCGGCGCGGTCGTTGTAGCCGCCGTCGCCGGCGTCGCCGACCACGAGGTCGAGCACCCGGACGCCGGTCAGGTCGATGTCGGCCTGACGGACGTCGTCGCGGGTCAGCACACCGCTGTCGAACAGCACCTTGCCGTCACCGATCACCTGGAAGGTCGATGTGCCGCCCTCCGGGCCGACGTTGCGTACCGCGTCGTCGATGCCCACGGTGGTGGTCAGCCGGCTGCACTGGTCGCCGAGGTAGTAGCGGATCGTGGAGGGAGAGGCGACCCCGATGCCGGTGGCGTGGACCTGGCCGACCATGCTGATCGGCGACCCGCCGCCGACGCTCTGGTCGACCGTCGGGCTCATCCACCCGCTGGTGGCGTTGATCCACTGGTGGTGCGAGAGCGCGACGTCGCCGTCCGGCGCCGCCGGTGCGACAACTATCGGCGTGGACGTCTCCTGCAGCAGCCGTCCCTTGCCGATCACCTCGTACGACGTGGTGGCGGTCAGTGCGGCGTTGCCCGGCGCGGCGGTGGCCGGCAGGGTCACGGTGAAGGCGAAGGTCGCGGAGTGGTTGGAGTCCAGCAGCTTCGGTGCCTTGTCGAGCGGACTGGCCGTCCAGCCTGCGGGCACGGCCAGCTCGACCCGGGGTGCGAAGACCGGCTGCGCACCGTCGTTGCGGACGGTGACCTCGACCCGGGCCTGGTCGCCGCCGGCGACGAGCGGGGCCGTACCGGCCGGCACCGCGTCGTCTCCGACCTGCGTCACCTGCGGCAGGCCGGCGACGACGTGCGGAACTCCGGGCTTGCCCGTGGCCTGGCTGACCCGGAACAGGGCCGCGCCGTGGGCCGGGACGGCGGCGCTGATGGTGCCGGCGCTCTCGGTGACCTTGTCGGTCCAGGCGTTCTTCAGGGTGAACCGGTTCCCGGACAAGCCTACCGACGAGGCCTTCGTGGTCAGGGTCGCCGGGCTGTCGCCCCGGTTCAGCAGCACCACGGCTCGGTCGCCGTTCGCCAGCCGCTTCACCCAGGTCTCCGTCGTACCGGCGGGCCCGACGCGGACGGCCTGGACACCGGCGGAGTCCTGGTTGATCGCGATCACATCGCGGTCCTCGAGAATGTCCAGCGAGGTCTTGCTGAGCTTGCGGACGTCGCTGCCGATCATCAGCGGCGCGGCCGCCACCGACCAGAGCGTCATCTGGGTACGGAACTCCTCATCGTTCATCCCCAGTTCAGGACCGAGGTAGTCCGGGTCGTTGAAGTGTCCCGGCCCGGCGGCCTCGGGGTGCCGCGCGTTCGCGTCGTAGTTGCGCAGCACGTCCTTGTACTTGATCTCGCCGACGAAACCCACATCCGTGTACGTCCGCCAGGACTGCGCGATCGACGGCGCATAGGTCCAGGAGTACGTCGACTGCTGCTCCTCGGGGTAGTTGCCCCAGTCCGGGGAGGTCACCGGGTTGCAGAGGTTGAAGATCATGGGTCGCTTGCTGGCGTTGTTCCGCAACGCCTGCGCGAACTCGGTGTAGACGGTCTTCGGGTCGAGGTCGGCGGCGATCCCGCAGAGGTAGTCCGCCTTGACCGCGTCGAACTTCCAGGCGGCGAACTGGTCCGCGTCGCGCTGGTAGTAGCCGTGGCTGCCGAGTCCGCACTTGCCCGGGATGTACGGGCCGGCGTCGGTGTAGATGCCGGCCTTCAGCCCCTTGGAGTGGATGTAGTCGACCAGCGGCTTCAGTCCGTTCGGAAACTGGTCGGGGTTGGGCACCAGGTCACCGGCCGCGCTGCGCGGCGTCGGCGCCGCCCAGTTGCCGTCGATCCAGACGTACTGGTAGCCGGAGTCGCGGAGGCCGCTGCTGACCAGGAAGTCGGCCACCGACTTGATCTCGGCCTCGGTCGGATCGCCACCCAGTGCGTAGTAGGTGTTCCAGCCCATGTACGGCGTCGGGCTCAGCACCTGCTGGGATGCCGGCGTCGTGGCGGCCACCGTGCGGGCCGCCGGGCTGGCGTCTGCGGGAACCGACACGGCCAGCAAGCCGGTCACGAGGGCGAGGAGGGCGGTGAGATGTCGTTTCACATCGGATCCTTCGATCAGGCGTGCGACCCGTCCTGGTCGTGAGTCCGAGGTGCCGCCCTCTCATGGAGGGTGCGGCGGTGGGACGTCGGACCAGTCAATGCCCGCGCGCCCGCGGAATGTTTCCAGGATCTTGCAGCGGTTACAGACGCGTGTCAACAATAATTCCTAAATTACGAGTACTAGCAGGGCAGTGCTAGATGTTCCCAACTGCCCTTCAGACGCAAGCGCGTGATTTCACATCAGAGTTTGACACTTGAGCCGATATGCGAGGTTCGTTCCCCACTTGGAAGCGTTCGCGTCAGGTCGCGGGCTCGCACCGTCAAAGTAGGACTGATCGGCGCCTCGAAGACCCCCGCTCGAGGGAAACCTCGTGGCTCCCCAGCTCCGAGACCGGCTGGAAGTACCGGGAAACCTCGTCATGACCTCATCGAGCCAGGGTCCGTGCTCACCGGATGCGTGGGGGACGCCGGTCGAAGGCGGCGCGGACGGGGGCGATGGCGGGCATCTCGACGAAGACCTCCCCACCTCGCGCGAGGCTGAGCGAGGGCCCCTGCTGTCATCGGCCCCTTCGGCGCGCTGGGCCGCAGCCGGACGCCGGCGCCGCGTCAACCCCGATTCCGCGACCGGGCGGTGCGAATCCGCCTCAACCGGATCCGGGCGCGTGGCATGAGCGGAACGCTCTCATGCCACGCTCAGCGATGCTCGGGATTGGACTGCCCCGAACGGCAACCGGCGTCCCAGAGGGAGCGTTGATTTCCGTGGGCGGGGATACCTCCCGCCTCCTTCAGCAGCTTGGCAACGTGCATGAGGTTCCAGGTCATGAACGTGGTGTTGCGGTTGGTGAAGTCGTTCTCGGGCCCGCCGGACCCCGGGTCCGCGTAGGACGGTCCGGGCCCCACTTCTCCGATCCAGCCCGCGTCCGCCTGCGGCGGAATGGTGTAGCCGAGATGCTGCAGGCTGTAGAGCAGATTGCTCGCACAGTGCTTGAGGCCGTCCTCGTTCCCGGTGATCAGACACCCCGCGACGCGGCCGTAGTAGGCGTACTGACCCCGCTCGTTGAGCAGGGACGAGCAGGCATAGAGCCTCTCCACAACCCGCTTGGTCACGCTGGCATTGTCGCCCAGCCAGATCGGACCGCACAGCACCAGGATGTCGGCGTCCAGCACTCGTCGATAGAGGACGGGCCACTCGTCACTGGGCGCCCCGTGTTCCGTCATGTCGGGCCAGACGCCCGTCGCGATGTCGTGGTCCACCGCTCGGACAACCTCCACCTCGACACCCTGGCGCTCCATCAGGGTGCTGCTCATGAGGAGCAGTTCTTCGGTGTTGCTGCGTCGCGGGGACGGTTTGAGTGTGCAGTTGACGAAGAGCGCACGCAGTCCGTCGAAGTGGCTGTTCGGGTCACGCGCTTCTGCGTTCACGACGTGCCTTCCGGGAGAGGACAACGAGTCGGCTCTGTTTCCTGGCGCCGGTCCGCCCGGCCATGAGGGCGCGGCCGGCCCGCGGACGTGCTCCTGGGACGCCGACGGCGAGCCACCGAAGTCACCGGACGTCCGCCCTTCCTGACTCGGGGGTCCCCGCGGTCCATCGAGTCGCCAAATCGGCCTCTTCCCCCATCGTCCGCTCGGCGTCCTCGAGCACGTCGAGTACCTGGTCCCGCGGGATGACCACCGCGTTCGATCCCTTCGCGAACACGTAGTCACCCGGCATGACCCCGACCCCGCCCAGTACCACGGGGCGATTGGCCTCGAAAGGCGTGACGGTGGCGCCTCCCCACGCGACGGCCTCGCCCCGGCAGTACACCGCCAGTTCGGTGTCGGCCAACTCGTCGAAATCGCGGATCCGTCCGTCGGCGAGAAGACCTGATACCCCTGCGTGTCTCAACAGTGAGAGCTTGGTTCCGCCGGCCATCGAGGTATCTGGATATCCATTGCTCGCCATGACAAGAACACGGCCTTCGCCCCCTTCCCGGACCGCCTCGCTGAAGAGGGCAGGGAAATTGAACGTCTCCGAGGGCAGCGCGGCCTCGCAGGCGGGGAAGAACGAGATCGTCACCGCGGGGCCGAACAGCAACCGGTCGGGCGCGGGACTGGCGAGATCGACCAGGTGACTGCGATGCCGGTGCACCCGCCCCAGAGCGTCCACGACGTCGGCCGTCCCCACGCGCTGCGCGAGGTCTCTCAGGCGGTCGCCGGTTTCCATGCCCAGGCCTCCTCGGTCACCCAAAGCGCTTTTTTGAAATAATAGAGTTTTTGCACCGCGCCGTACTTCATGAAACGGGGCATCGACCGCGAGCATCTCTTTGCCCGAAGGGAAAGCGGCACCACGATACTGACTTCGGCTCCTCAAGGCGTGCAGATCTTTGCCTCGTCCTTTGACCCTTGGTTCAAATGGGGTCGGGAGAGGGTGGGAGGCTTTCCGGATTCGCGCGGCCGATGGTCATGACGGTGACGCCGAAGAGTTGGCCGAGGAGGTCCATGGTCGCGAGTTTGCGCGGCTGCCGACCGCTCGTGACCGCGACGTGTGCGAAGCACTCGGACGCGTTGAACCTCCGGCGCAGCAGTCAGCTCGTCGATGAGCTCGCCTAGCTGTCGGCGGGTCATGGCGGTCGTGCCGAACTCGTCCCGGGGCCTTGAGCGGGCCGCGGGCTCCGACACCCCGGCGGCGCGTCGCACCGTCCGAAGCAGAGAAACGACCGGATAGTACGGCGGTATATACAGATCTGAGAGGAACTCCCTCATGGCCTCCGACCTCATCCACTCCGACGCGACCGAACTCGCCGAGCTGATCCGCACGAGGAAGGTCTCCTCCGTCGAGGTGGTTCAGGCGCACCTCGACCGCATCGAGGCCACCAACCCTCAGGTGAACGCGATCGTGACGCTCGCCGACGGCGCGCTCGACGCTGCGAGGGCGGCGGACGAGCAACTCGCGGCGGGTGGGCAGGTGGGACCGCTCCACGGCGTGCCCTTCACCGTCAAGGACGGCTTCGACACAGCCGGAGTGCTCACCCAGCGCGGGTCGCCGATCTTCGCGGGGCGCGTCCCGGACACGGACGCCACCGGCGTGGCGCGGTTGAAGCGGGCCGGCGCGATCCTTCTGGCGAAGACCAATCTCCCGGAGTTCTCGTACTGGGTCGAGTCCGACAACCTCTTGACGGGCAGGACGAACAATCCCTGGGACCTCAACCGCTCGTCCGGAGGTTCGAGCGGTGGGGAGTCCGCGGCCATCGCTGCTGGGATGTCGCCGCTCGGTCTCGGAAGCGACTTGTCCATCTCGGTGCGTGGGCCGGCGTCGGACACCGGTATCGCAGCCCTCAAGCCGACGCACGGGCGCATCCCGCTGACGGGGTTCTGGCCGCGGGAGCCCCGCCGCGACTGGCACGCCGGTCCCATGGCCCGGACCGTCCGTGACCTCGCACTGGCGTATCCACTGCTGGCCGGCCCTGACGGAGCCGACGGCTTCTCCGTGCTCCCGCCCGAGTTCGACGCCGGCCTGGGCGCCTCACCGGACCGGCCCGTCCGCGTCGGCTGGCTGGTCGACTCGGGACTCGGTCCGGTCGACGCAGAGGTCGTGGCGACTGTGCAGAAGGCCGCAGTCGCCCTGGAGGGGGCGGGTGTCGGGGTCGAGGCCGTGAACATCCCGGCTCTCGAGCGGGACAACCCCCTCGAACTCTTCGCCCGGCAGCACGTCATGGAGATGAAGCCGGCCGTCCGCGAGACCACCGCGGGTCACGAGGACCAGATGTTCACCTACTCCAGGGCTCTGCTCGCCGCACCCGACACGTCAGTGGAGGACTACGTCCTGGCCGAGCAGGGCGTCGAGAGGCTCCGGGACGGCTTCGCGGAGTACTTCCAGCGGTACGACGCGCTGCTGCTTCCCGTGACGACGATCCCCGCGCACGCGCACGGGCTCGGACGGTTCACCCTCGACGGCCGGACGGTGGGCGCCTTCCACGTGAGCATGACGACCGTACCCTTCAGCCTCACGGGACTCCCGGCCCTGTCCATGCGGTTCGGCACGAGCAGCGACGGCCTGCCGATCGGCGTGCAACTGGTCGCCACCTGGTACGCCGAGTCGACGATCCTGCACATCGCTTCACTGCTGGAGACACTCAGCCCGGTACGCGGCCGGCACCCCGCCTTCTGACGGCCGGGATGGACTCTTCGCGCCGAGATCCAGTTGAAATGCAGTTCACGGCCAGGAGCCCGTCAAGGTCCCGCGAACCCTGCCGGTGGCAACGTGTCGAGCGGGCTGGTGGACGGTCGCAGAGGGAGTGACGCAGGGCGTGGAACACCTACGCAACCTGTGAAGCATGAAATGAGGGAGGGGAGTTGTTCCCTCACATCGGGCGCTGTCCTCCCATGCTGGGCCTCAGCGCTGTCCTCCCGTACTGTCCCGCGATGTAGGTGCCAGGTCGGCGACGGTTCGACGGCCCCGAGGTCCTCACCGACAGGATCCGGTGGTATGTCTTGCGTCCTCCGTCCCCGAACGAATTCCTGGTGCCGTCGACATGCTCAACCTGCCCCCCATCGGCTTCCGCCGCCGCGACGTCCTCGTGGGACCCGAACGACTGGCGATGCTCGGCGACGCCGTGTTCGCCATCGCCATCACCCTGCTCGCACTTGAGATCACCGTCCCCGAGGGGCTGCCCGAGTCGGAAGTCGCCCACGCCGTCCGGGAATCGGTGCCCGCCATCGGCGCCTATCTGCTCAGCTTCGCCGTCATCGGAGCACTCTGGCTGGCCCAGCACGCCCTGTTCCGCCTGATCGCGACGGTCGACCGCTGGTTGCTGTACTTGTACTTCGCCCTCCTTGCCGTCGTGGCCGCGTTGCCCTACCCGACCCGGCTGATCAGCGAGTACGGCGGAACCACCACGGCGACCGTCGTCTACGCGGCGGCCATCACCCTGACCATCACACTCCTGTGCGCGATGCACCTACGGCTCCTGGCCGCCCCCGCCCTGGCCGCTTCGCTCGCAACGCCCGCGCAGCTGAGGGAGGCGGTCCGCGGTGCCGCCCTGCTGATTCTGGTTTTCGCCACTTCGATCCCGGTGGCGTTCTTCTCGCCGGACCTCGCCAAGTACTGGTGGCTGCTGGCGATCCCGACCCGACTGCTGTTCCGTGCGCCGCCCGCGACCGCACAGGCGCCGGCCGCAGAGAGCCTCCCCCGGGAGGAGGAGTCGCCGTCCTGACACCGGGCACCACGCATACGTCGTCGGGGGTCGACCGTCTCGACGGCCCGTGGAACGAGGCGAGTTGCGACACTCACGAAGCCTGTCCTGCGCGACACTGCGTTTCGCGACGGTGAACCATTGCCAACTTGCACCGTGAGCCGGTCAGTTGGTTCGAGGCAGGGAGGCGCTTACATTGTGCTGCTCCCGGTCGTTTTTGCTCGTTGTCGCGATCGCGGGTCAGTGACAGATGTGGAGACCTTCTCGGCGTTGCCTCTTGCAGGCCGAGCCCTACGAGTTGTGGCTGGGCGTCGGCACAGCGGACTGAGCGGCCACGAGCAGCGCGTCGGCGGCCACCTGCTCAGATGGATGACCGATTGCCGCCGGTTGGTGGGTGTCATGGCGACATCTCACGCCCGGCGGCTGGAGCGCCCATGCCCTCGAGGCCCACATGACTGCCTCGATGTGAAAGACCAGAGACGCCGGACTTCTGTGACGCATCGCGCTGCTCCGGACCAGCAGCGCCCGGCGACGGTGCCCAAACCGGCCCACGCAAACCCGACGGTGTCGGCGCCGAGATGATGCTTTCCCTTCCTTCGACTCTCTTTACGACACCGACGCCTGGCCTTCCGCGGGAACGTTTACGGAAGTCTCGACGCGGGAGGGGTACGCGGTACCAAGCCGCCTTGCTTGACGAGCACCGGGTTCTCCGCACCACTGCCCACCCAACTCACGCCTCGGTCACGCGGGCCGTCCGCAACCTGCTCATGGGCCTGTAGGACTCCGGACAACTCGCCGCAGTGAAATCCCCCATCGGCGACCGCGACGCCAAGTACCCCGAGCCGATCAACGAGATCCTCAGCGACGCCGGGGTCACCACCATGCTGACCGGCGTCCGGATGCCCCGCATGAACGCAATCATGGAACTTGGGTGAGAACGCTCCACACAGAACTGCTGGAGCGCACCCTCATCTGGAACGAGACCCATCTACGCCAAGCGCTGCGCGCCTACGAATGGCACTACAACCAGCGCCGCACTCACCGATCGCGGAACACCGCAACACGCCTCCGCGCCCTGGCCCAAGCGCTCGAACCCGAACGAATCGACCACCTCTGCATACGCCGACACGACCATTTCGGCGCAGTCATCCACGAGTACCGACACGCCGCTTGACCTGCGAGGACGCAATATTCGGCACCCGTAGCTCTCCCGGCTGCGCCCTTCAGGGGCGTGGCGGAGGTCGGTGAAGAGCCCGCCGACCTGGCGAACCAGCCGCATCCGCTGGGATGCAGCAGACGTTTCCACCTTCGCCTCCCACAACTTCCCCTGTCAGAAATGGACTTGTTCCCATCACATCAGTAACGCGACGGATACACAGCACCGTTGACGCGTTTCAGTGCTGACCTTAGGCTCGCTCGCCATCGGTTCCGGCCAGAGTTCGCACCCATGGTCCCGTTCCTGACATGTGTGCGACCGTCGTCGTCGCTGCGATGGCGGGCAGGAGCACTGCCGCTTGACCGGAAACGCCGTTCCGCTCCGTACCGACGACTCGGGAGAGCATGTGAACAGACGTCGCGCGCCCGGCTGGGCCGCCTTGGCACTCGTCACCACTTTGGCGCTGACCGGAGCACTCGCCGGCCCCGCCGACGCGTCACCGGCCGCCGCTTCCGCTCAGAACCCGACCACGGTGGTCGCCACCGCGACCGACGGCATCACGCACGAGCAGAACGACCGTGTCCCAAAGGGCTCGGTCTGGACCCAGCACTACTTCCCGTCCTCGGACGGCTCCGGTACCGAACTGCACGGCGACCTGCTGATGCCCGAAGGCGTGCCCGCCGGGCAGAAGGTGCCGGTCATCCTCTCCATCGGCCCGTACTTCGGGCACATGGGCCAGACGAACCCCGAGGGCTGGACCCACACCGGTCCCTCGAATCGCTTCCAGGACTTCATCGAGGGCAGCGACCTCTTCTCCCACGGCTACGCGTTCCTCATGGTCGACCTGCGCGGCTTCGGCGGCTCGACCGGCTGCCTCGACTGGGGCGGTCCCGGTGAGCAGGCCGATGTGAAGGCCGCGATCAACTGGGCCGCGAGCCAGCCGTGGTCGACCGGCGCGGTGGGCATGTACGGCAAGTCCTACGACGCCGTCACCGGCCTCATCGGCAACGACCTGAAGCAATCCGCGCTGAAGGCCGTTGTCGCCGGGGAGCCCCTCTGGGACATGTACCAGTACATCTACTCAAACGGCGTCCCCCGCCCGAATGTGACCGGAACCGCGAATGCCTACAACGGCATTGCCACGATGGCCCCTCTGTCGGATGACGACGGGCACTACCAGGCCAACGCCCGATACGAGGACGACCACCCTGGGTGCCTGACCGAGAACTCGGCCGGCTACCGGATAGCCGACCAGAACGACCCGTTCTGGACCTCCCGTGACCTGGCCAAGATGGCTCAGGGCACCGACACGCCGCTCTTCGTCACCCAGGGCTTCATCGAGAACAACACCAAGCCCGAGGAGATGCAGGAGTACCTCACCAACCACACCGGCCCGGAGCGCGGTTGGGTCGGCCAGTGGGACCACGTGCGTGGCGGCGACCGGGTGGGCGACGGTCGCCTGGCCATGGGTCGCGAGGGCTGGTACGACGAGACGCTGTCCTTCTACGACCAGTACCTCAAGGGAGTTCAGCCCTCGGTCGACTACCCGACGTTCTCCGTCGAGGACTCCACCGGTCACTGGCGAGCCCAGGACACCTGGCCGGTGGTGGAGCGCGACGTCACCCTCCCGCTGGGGAAGGGCAGTTACCTTGACGACGGCGGTGCCTCCGCCCGCGCCAACCTGGCCGCAGCCGGCACCCCGGCGCCCAAGGCGGCGCAGCCGTCGGGCAACTGGGACATGGAGAACGCCCCGGCGACCGTACAACCGGCGCCCAAGGGTCTGGCCAAGGGGATCGCGAAGAGGCAGCAGGCCGGTGAGGTCGGCTCCAGTTTCTTCGTCTGGTCGCGGCCGCTCGCCCAGGACGTACGACTGACCGCCACGCCGAACATCTCGCTGACCGCGAAGGGCGAGGGCAACATCATGCTCAAGCTCTACGACGTCGGCCCGGACGGCAAGGCCGTCATGTTCGACGAACAGGTCTCCCTGCTGAAGGCGGGCCGGATGAGCGTCGACCTCAAGGCGACCGACTGGACGCTGAGGGCCGGGCATGTCCTGGCCGTGGAGATCGGCTCGATCCAGACCGGGTCGTGGCGTGACACCCCATCGGGTCAGATCGTCAAGGTCTCGGGCGCCGTCCTGAGGCTGTCCCTGGACGACCCGTCCGACGACGTAGCCACCCAGGGGGACCGCTCACCCTACCTGGACACCTACCTGCGCCAGTACACGGTGGACCTGCCGGCCGGTCCGGCTTCCTTCACCGTGACACCCGGCGGCCACATCTGATCCCATGCCCACAGGTCGGCGCCGGCCGGCACGGCTCCCGGCTTCGCTCCGGAGCACCGTCCGGCACCGGCCCAGGCACCGTCAGGGGTGCCATAACTCTCGTACCTGCTTCGACCTGGGACTTCGAAGCCCGCCTCCGATCATGGCATGCTCGCGCGCCGTGATGCTCCGCATGGTCCGTCGCGCCTTTGCCCGCCTCCTCGGGCTGCTCCTCCTGTTCTCCCGTTCCCAACGAGCCGAGGGCGTCGAGCTGCCGGCGCTGCACCACGAAGTCGCCGTGCTGAGCCGCCGGCTCGGCAGCCGGCCACGGCTGTCCTGGCCGGACCAGCCATACTCGCCGCCCTCGCCCGGCACCTCCCCACCTCGCTGCGCCGCACCAGGCCGGTCACCCCCGGCACCCCTGCTCTCCTGTCACCGCCGCCTCGTCTGCTGGAAACGGAGAGCGAAACCGGCGACCACCGGCCGCCAGCTCACTTGGCTCAGCGGCAACTCGGTGCGGAAAGGATCAAGCTCACTCCCGCGGACCGGGCCCTCCTCGCTGCCCTCCTGGTCCGCCCCGGCGTGGCCAGTTACGGCGCCTGCGGCTGCTGGTGCATCCCGAGACCATTCTGCGATGGCACCGCGATCTGATCAGGCGGCGTCACAGCAGGCTGAGTCGGCCCAAACGGCCCGGCCGCGCCCCGACCGAGCGTTCCATACGGCGACTCACCCTGCGGATGGCGCGCGAGAACAGCACCCGGGGTTACCGGCGCATCCACGGCGAACTCGCCACGCCCGGAATCCGGATCGCCCCCTCCACCAGTATCAACACGGCGCTTGACCAGCGCGGACGTAATTCTCGGCACGCACAGTCCCCCGTTGCGACATACGTCACTCTGTGCGCCGCCCCGCCCAGGAATGCGGAGCCCTCCGGCTGTGCTGTGTTCAAGGGGGTCGGAAGGCCGACCCTCCTTTTTCTGTGCCCGGGCGACGAGGCCCGGCGCGCAAACCCGATACACCCACCCCTCCCGGGAAGGTTCCCCTGCGCCATGCCCCTGGCTCTGCTGGCCCTGGCTCTCGTCGCGTTCGGCATCGGGACGACCGAGTTCGTCACCATGGGGCTGCTGCCCCAGATCGCTGACGGTGTCGGCGTGTCCGTACCGCACGCGGGCAACCTCGTCTCCGCCTACGCGCTCGGTGTCGTCGTCGGTGCGCCCCTGCTGACCGGCATCGGCGCCCGCATACCGCACAAGAGACTGCTGCTGCTCCTGTCCGGACTGTTCGTCATCGGCAACACCGCCTCCGCACTCGCCCCCGGTTTTGGTCTGCTCTTCGCGGCGCGCGTCCTCTCGGGCCTGCCACATGGCGCCCTGTTCGGCGTCGGCGCCGTCGTCGCCTCCCGGCTGGTCGCGCCCGACCGGGCGGCCCGTGCCGTCTCGACCATGTTCCTCGGGCTGACAGTGGCCAATATCATCGGTGTTCCCGCAGGTACCGCCCTCGGCCAGCAACTCGGCTGGCGGTACGCGTACATAGCGGTCGCCGTCATCGGCGTCCTGGCGTTCGTCGCCCTGTCCTTCCTGGTCCCGCACCAACCGCGCGGCCCGCAGTCGGGCATCAAGCACGAACTGCGCGCCATGGGCAACAGGCAGGTGGCGCTCGGCCTGGCCACAGCGGTCATCGGGTTCGGCGGATTCTTCGCCGTCTACAGCTACCTCGTGCCGATGCTGACCCACCTCACAGGGATCTCCGACTCCTCCACCACCCTGGTTCTCGCCCTGTTCGGCGTCGGCATGACGCTCGGCACCCTCGTAGCGGGCCCGCTCACCGACCGGGCGCTGCGCCCGACGCTCTACGTCGGGCTGACCCTGCTCGCCGTAGCGCTGGGGACCTTCTACTTCGCAGTTCACAGCACGGTGCCCGCGCTCGTGACCCTCACGCTCATCGCCGCGCTGAGCGCGCTGATCACCACACCCGTGCAGATGCTGCTGATGGCCAAGGCGGACAAGGCACCGACGATGGCGGCGGCCTCGAACCACTCCGCGTTCAACCTGGCCAACGCGGGTGGCGCCTGGCTGGGCGGCCTGGTCATCTCGGCCGGCTGGGGCTGGGCCTCGCCCGCACTGGTCGGCGCGGCCCTGGCCCTGGCCGGCCTCGGCCTCGCCATCACTGGCGGCATCATGGACCGGGGACCTCGCCGCTCCGAGGTCGTCATCTCGTCCCCGCGCGACCCCGAACACCAAGAGGCCCGGACCAGAAGGGCTGCACCGGCCTCGACGCAAGGGGACTCGGCCACCTCCTGACCGGCTGGTCAGCCACTCCCGCGCACCGGTCTGCGCCCTACGCCCACAGCAGGCCCAACACCCCGTGGGGCCACTGCCACTGGACCTCTGGGGTTCGCAAAGTCATCACTGCAGGAGAGCCTGCGTGCCGAGCCCTCGGCCGTGGCTGAGACGGTGCACGGGTGATCACCTCGCTGCCGTACCGGGGTACTGCGACGGCAACTCACCAGTCCGATCCGCTACGAGCCCGCCGACCGGTTCTGGCCGGCCGCGCTGTGGTCGCTGATACCGCGCCGCCGCTGGAGCAGCCTCTTCCCGGTCACGCCGGGGACGCTACTGGCCTGGCACCGAAGACTGATCGCCAGAAAGTGGGACTACTCCGGCTGACGCCGACACCGCGGGGTGCCGAGGCCAAGCCCGGCAGGCAATCAAGGAATGCGAGCGGCGCCTCGCCCCGCTACCAGGCCGCCCTGGAAGCCGGAGCGAACCCAGCCGTCGTCACCCAGTGGATCAACGAAGCACAACGAGACAAGGAAGCGGCGCAGAGGAAGCTCGGCACGCTGCCCGCCATCACCCGGAAGGCGGAACCACCACTCGCCAACGACGAGATCCGGGCCCATGACGGAGAGACTTGGAGACATCGCACAACGCATCCACGCTGCCGACGCAGAGGAGAAACGGCCACTCTACGAAGCCCTGGACATCACCATCGGCCGGAAACATACAGAGAGGACCGCGACCGTAAGGTCGAGGCCCTCGCTTCGTTGCAATGAGTGTCCGAGGGGGGACTTGAACCCCCACGCCCGATAAAGGGCACTAGCACCTCAAGCTAGCGCGTCTGCCATTCCGCCACCCGGACCAGGTGTCTGTCGCCTTGCCAGGGGTCTTCCCCTCGGCGACACGGACAACAATACCAAGGTTTCGGAGCGCCCTTCACCTGCGTTTCCGCGCTGCCGGGTCAGTCGTCGGCACCCTCCGCCACCAGCAGCCGCAGGGCGTGAACGAGGGTGGCGGCCGTCTTTTCGTCCAGTGGAGCGAGGAAGTGCCGCTCCACCGTCCGGCGGGCCTCCTCCCCCCGGCGCAGGCACTCCGCGCCCTCCTCGGTCAGCTCGACGATGTTCTTGCGTCGGTCGTGCTCGCTGCGTCTGCGCCGCACCAGACCGCGCTCCTCCAAGGTGTCGATCAGTACGACCATGGTGGTGCGGTCCACGCCGAGGCGCGCGGCGACCTCGATCTGGGAGAGCGGCTCCGCGCCGGCGAGGACCACCAGGACCGCCAGCTCATGGCCGTCGATCCCGAAGGGGGCGAGCGCCTCGGCCGAGGCGCGGGTCAGCCGCAGCTGGGCGTGCTTGAGCAGATAGCCGAGCCGGGACTCCAGGGGTGTGGGGGTGCGCTCATCAGCCATGACCAGAACTGTATCCATTCCTGATGGTCAGCACTCCTGATGATTGGCTAGGCTGACGGTCATGACGACTGTGCGTTTCGGCATCAAGACCGCGCCCATGCATGTCTCCTACGACGACATCCGCCGCGTCTGGCGGGAGGCCGACGCCGTTCCCGAGATCGAGGACGCCTGGCTCTGGGACCATCTGCTCCCGCTCGTCGGACCGAAGGACGGACAGGCGCACGAGAGCTGGACCTTGCTCGCCGCCCTCGCCGCGCAGACCGAGCGGCTACGGCTCGGTGTGCTGGTCACGAGCAATCGGATCCGCCCGCCCGCGGTGCTCGGCAAGATGGCCTCGACCGTGGACGTGATCTCCAACGGGCGGCTGGTGCTGGGCGTCGGCGCAGGCGGCACGCACCAGCCCGCGGGAGCGGGGGGAATCCCCGGCGACAACCCGGCGGTCGCCGAGTACCAGGCGTACGGGCTCGCCCTGGTCCCGCCGGCCGAGGGAGTCGCCCGGCTCGACGAGACCGTGCGGATCCTGAGGCGGATGTGGACCGAGGACGTCTTCGACTTCTCCGGGCGCCACTACCGGCTGAAGGGCACCCGATGCGAGCCCAAGCCCGTGCAGCGTCCCGGGCCGCCACTGCTGATCGGCGGCTGGGGCACCCGTCTGCTGCGGGTGGTCGCCGAGCACGCCGACATCTGGAACGTACCCGGCCCGCCGCACAACGGCCTCGAGTTCATCGCCGAGCGCGGGCGGGTACTGGACGCCCACTGCGCCGACCTCGGACGGGACCCGCGCGAGATCACGCGCTCGGTGCAGGTCCTCGTCTCGTACGACGACCCGGCCGCGACGCGCGCCACTGTCGACGCGCTCGTCGCGGCCGGGATGAATCACATCGTCCTGAACCTGCCGCGGCCCTACCCGGTGGGTGTGGCCCGATGGCTGGCCGACGAGATCATCGCCGGGCGGCGGACACAAGAAGCGAATACCGCCCGGCCCGGGCTCACGGCATGAGCTGGTACTCCGGGAAGTTCCCGGGCAGCTTCTCCCCCGCCGGCCCCTGCGTCACCGCGCGCACCAGCAGTTCACCGCCGACGAACGCGCCGCGCCAGGAGGCGCCGAAGCCTCCGAAGAGCTCGTCGCGGTCACCACGCGAGCGGGGCTTGCCGTGGCCGACCTTGAAGGCGCGGATCTGCGGGGCCAGGCGGTCGAACGTCTCACGGTCGTCCGTGGAGAGCGTGGCGACCAGAGCGCCGTTCGAGGCGTTCATCGCCGCCAGCAGTTCCGCCTCCGTGTCGACCAGGACGATCGTGTCGACCGGGCCGAACGGCTCCGCGTGGTGCAGAGGGGAGGACGGGGGCGGGTTCAGCAGAGTGACCGGGTGGACGTAGGCCGAGGTGTCCTGGCCCGGCAGGAAGCGCGCGTCCTCGGGCCGCCCCCGGTGCAGGGGAACCGCGCCGCGGTCGATCGCCTCCGCCACCTGGTCGTTGAGCTCCTTGGCCTTGGCCGCATTGATCAACGGGCCGAAGTCGAGGCCGGGGAAGGCGTCGTCCCGCTGCTCCACCGCCAGCGGGTGGCCCACCCTGAGGGTGCGGACGGCCGGCAGGTAGGCCGCGAGGAACTCGTCGAACAGCTCGCGCTGGACGACGAAGCGGGGATACGCCGTGCAGCGCTGCTTGCCGTAGTCGAAGAGTTTGGGGATGACCGCCGTGAGCGACTCCCAGTCCGAGTGGTTCCAGATGCCCCAGGTGTTGAGGCCCTCCTGTTCGAGGATGTGCCGCTTGCCGAGGTCGGCGACAGCCGTGGCCACCGCGGCGCCCGTGTCGCGGTCGCCGACGAAGGACACGCACCCGATCTCCGGCGCCCGCACCAGCGCCTCGGACAGCTCGCCGCCGCTGCCGCTGACGAGGGTGACGGGGATGCCCTCGCGTGCGGCCAGGGCGCAGGCCAGGGTCAGGCAGGCGACACCGCCGTCGGTCGGGGTCTTGGCGATGACCGCGTTGCCTGCCAGGGCCTGGACCAGCATCGCGTGGACCAGGACGCTCATCGGGTAGTTCCAGCTCGCGATGTTCGAGACCGGGCCGTCCAGCGGGACTCGGTCGCCGATCATCGGTTCGATTCCGTCGACGTACCAGCGCACGCCGTCGATGGCCCGGTCGACGTCGGCCTGGGCCAGCCGCCAGGGCTTGCCGATCTCCCAGACGAGGAGAAGGGCGAGCAGCTCGCGGTGCTCGGTGAGCGCGTCGAGGGTCGCGGCGACACGGGCCCGGCGCTCGGCCGGTGGCACATGGCGCCAGGCGCGGTGCTGGTCGAGCGCGGACTGCACGGCCCGGCGCGCGGTCGCCCGGTCCAGACGGGGCGGACCCGCGATGGGGCTGCCGTCGACGGGACTGGTGCCGGGCAGGGCCCGGCCGTCCGCCAGCCAGGAGGAGTCCCAGAGATTGAGGACGCGGTCGTCCCGGAAGGCCTCGGGGGCGACGGCGAGGCAGCGCTGCCAGGCGTCGGCCCAGGACGAACCGGGCTTGAGGGTGAGGGTGGGTGCCATCGGGTTGCTCCGCTCTCGGTGCACAGTCGGGGGCGGGGGATGCATGGCTCGTCCGCGCACATGATCAACAGTGATCACACATGCCCGTACGCGAACGTCGTACCTGGACGCTAGTCAGGTGCCGGAACACCTGTAAGTCACCTCACGTCAACTATGAGTGACGTCACGTCCCTCTTCCAGCAGTGCGAGTACCAGGTGCGCCGTCTCGGTCGGGGTACCGCCCACTTTCACTCCTACCCCTTCCAGCGCTTCCTTCTTCGCCTGCGCGGTGCCCGAGGAGCCGGAGACGATGGCTCCGGCATGCCCCATCGTCTTGCCCTCGGGTGCGGTGAACCCCGCGATGTAGCCGACCACGGGCTTGGTGACGTGGTCGCGGATGTACGCGGCGGCCCGTTCCTCGGCGTCGCCGCCGATCTCGCCGATCATCACGATCAGATCGGTGTCGGGGTCCGCCTCGAAGGCGGCGAGGCAGTCGATGTGGGTGGTGCCGACGACGGGGTCACCGCCGATGCCGACACAGGTGGAGAAGCCGATGTCGCGCAGTTCGTACATCAGCTGGTACGTCAGCGTGCCGGACTTCGACACCAGGCCGATGCGGCCGGGCTCGGTGATGTCCGCCGGGATGATGCCGGCATTGGACTGACCGGGGGTGATCAGGCCGGGGCAGTTGGGTCCGATGATCCGGGTGCCCTTCGACGCGGCGTACGCGGTGAAGGCGACCGAGTCGTGGACCGGGATGCCCTCCGTGATGACCACGGCGAGGCCGATGCCGGCGTCGGCGGCCTCCATGACCGCGGCCTTGGCGAAGGCGGGTGGTACGAAGACGACGGTCACGTCCGCGCCGGTCGCCTCCATGCCCTCGCGCACCGAGCCGAACACGGGGACCGTACTGGGAGCACCCGCGAGGCCGTTCAGACGCTCGGGGACGTCGAAGTCCACGGTCCTGCCCGCCTTGCGCGGGTTGACTCCACCGACGACCTCCGTGCCTGCCGCGAGCATGCGGCGGGTGTGCTTCATGCCCTCGCCGCCGGTCATGCCCTGGACGAGGACCTTGCTCTCCTTGGTGAGGTAGATGGCCATGGCGGGCTCCTTCAGTCGGCTGCGGCGAGTTCGGCGGCCCGGCGCGCGGCGCCGTCCATGGTGCTGATCTGCTGGACGTAGGGATGCGCGCGCTCCTCGAGCAGCGCCCGGCCCCGGGGGGCGTTGTTACCGTCGAGGCGGACGACCAGCGGCTTGGTCAGCTGCACCGCGTCCAGCGCCTGCACGATGCCGTCGGCCACCGCGTCGCAGGCGGTGATGCCTCCGAAGACGTTCACGAAGACCGACTTCACGGACGGGTCGGAGAGGATGACGGACAACCCGTCGGCCATGATCTGGGCGGAGGCGCCGCCACCGATGTCGAGGAAGTTCGCGGGACGCGCGCCGCAGCCCGCGACCACGTCGAGCGTCGACATGACGAGGCCCGCCCCGTTGCCGATGATGCCCACCTCGCCGTCCAGCCGGACGTAGTTGAGGCCCTTGGCGGCGGCCTCCGCCTCCAGCGGGTCGTCGTGCTCCGCGTCCTGTGCGCCCCATCGCGCCTGCCGGAACCGGGCGTTGTCGTCGAGCGTGACCTTGCCGTCGAGCGCGAGGATGTGTCCCTGTTCGGTACGCACCAGCGGATTGACCTCGACGAGCACGGCGTCCTCGCGGACGAGTACCTCCCAGAGCCGTACGAGCACGTCCACGGTCTGCGGCGGCAGACCCGCCGCTTCGGCGATCTCGCCGGCCTTGGACGAGGTGACGCCCTCGGCCGGGTCGATGGGCACACGCGCCACCGCCTCGGGCCGGACGGCGGCGACCTCCTCGATCTCCGTGCCGCCCTCCGCCGACGCGATCGCCAGGAAACGCCCCGCGGCCCGGTCGAGGACATAACTCACGTAGAACTCGCGCTCGATGCCGACCGGTTCGGCCACCATCACCGTGCCGACCGTGTGCCCCTTGATGTCCATGCCGAGGATCCGGCGCGCGGTGAGCTCGGCGTCGGCCGGGTCGGCGGCGAGCCTGACACCACCCGCCTTGCCACGGCCGCCCGTCTTCACCTGCGCCTTGACGACGACCCTGCCGCCCAGCCTGCGGGCGATCTCGCGTGCCTCCTTGGGCGAGTCCGTGACCTCGGCCCTCGGCACCACGATGCCGTACTCCTGGAAGAGGGCCCTTGCCTGATGTTCGTACAGGTCCATTTCGGCTCCTGTCTGCGAAGTCTTCGCGACGTCATCGCGAGTCCGGAACTGACGATGACTGAAAAGTGCCGCACGCCCCCTGGACACCGCCCATCGGATGCGGGATAACAAGCTTCATACAGTATTCGTCGACTGTATGCAATGTACCGCCCCGCTCGTTCCGACCCTACGAAGGGAGAGGGCTTCGCCATGTCCGAAGGCATCGACCGGCAGCTCGTCCCCGGTGGGCGCGTGATCGCCAGGGCGCTCGGGGCGCAGGGTGTCGAGGTCGTCCACACCTCACGCGGCAGCCGCATCGGCGGCCTCCACGAAGGCTGCGTGGACGAGGGCATCGAGGTCGTGCAGCTGCACAACGAGCAGGCCGCGACCCACGCGGCGGACGCACATGCGCGCATCACCGGCACCCCCGGTTGTGCCGCCGTCACCGCGGGACCCGGTACGGCCGCCGCACTCCCCGGTGTGGCCACCGCCTCGCGTGCGCAGTCACCGCTGCTGCTGATCGGCGTCCAGGGCGCACTGACCGGGGACGGCGGGGGAACACGGCAGGATCTGGCGCGCATCGGCATGCCGGCGTCCTTCATCAAGTACGCGGCGAGCGTGGTGGACACGGCGCATGCGGCGCAGGAGGTGTCGACGGCGCTGCGCGCGTGTCACCACGGCGAGCCCGGACCCTCCTACCTGGAGATACCGCTCCATGTCCTCGACGCCGCGGCGCCGTCGGCGGCGCCGCACGTCCCGCAGGACGAGCTCCACCGCGCCCCGACGCGCCCGGCCGCCGACCCCGGGGCCGTCCGGCGGCTCGCCGACCTGTTCGTGCACGCCGAAAGGCCGGCGATCCTGCTGGGCCGTCAGGTGTGGACGACACGGGCCACCGATGCCGCGGTCACGCTCGTCCGCTCGCTGAACATCCCCGCCTACACGGACGGCGCGGCCCGCGGCACCCTGCCGCCGGGCGATCCGCACCACTTCCGGCTGTCGCGGCTCTACGCCCTCGCCAACGCCGACGTCATCGTCGTCGTGGGGGACGCACCCTTCGACGTCCCGCGGGGACGAGAAGGGCGACCGGCCACGCAGGCGACCGTCGTGCGGATCGACCACGCCCCCCGGATCCTCGGCGCGCACCAGGACCTCGGCCCCGCGATCGTCGGGGACGCGGGAGAGGTCCTTGCGTCCGTGGCACAGGCCGCCTCGGGGCGTAGCGGCGACGGGGCGTACCGGCGCAAGGAATGGCTCGACGAACTGCGCACCGCGGAACGAACCGCGTACGAGAGGCGGTTGCCGCAGTTGCGGTCGGACGCCCGGCCCATCCACCCGTACCGGCTGCTGCACGAGATCGACGGCTTCCTCACCGAGGACTCCCTCTGCATCACCGACGGCGGGGGCATCGCCCTCTGCTCCGAGCAGATCGTGCAGCCACGGTCACCCGGCCACTGGCTGGATCCAGGCCCGTCGGGCGCGCCAGGCGTGGGCATCCCCTTCGTCCTCGCAGCCAAGCGGGCCCAGCCCGACAAGGAGGTCGTCGCCCTCTTCGGCGACGGAGCCCTGTCCGTCACCGGCTGGGACTTCGAGACCCTCGTCCGCCTAGATCTCCCCTTCATAGGCATCGTCGCCGACAACTCCGCGGCGTACCCGCCCCCTCGGACCGAACGCGCCGGACGCGACGGGGAGCCCACCGGAGCAGGCGCCCCGCTCACCGGCCTCCCCTACGACACCTTCGCGCGGATGCTGGGCGGCCACGGCGAAGCGGTCCGCGACCCGGCCGACATCGGCCCCGCCCTGCGGCGCGCCCGCGCGTCCGGGAAGCCCTCGTTGCTCGACGTACGGATCGACCCGCACGCGTACGCCCCCGGAATCCCGAACCAGACCGTGGACAAGTGAGGAGCGCTTGACATGACAAAGGCTCTCGAAGGCATCCGTGTCCTGGACATGACCCACGTTCAGTCCGGGCCCTCCGCAACCCAGTTGCTCGCCTGGCTCGGCGCCGACGTCGTCAAGCTGGAGGCGCCCACGGGTGACATCACCCGCAAGCAGCTGCGCGACCTGCCGGACGTCGACTCCCTGTACTTCACGATGCTCAACTGCAACAAGCGGAGCATCACCCTCAACACCAAGACCGAGCGCGGCAAGCAGCTCCTCACCGAGCTGATCCGGCGCTCCGACGTCATGGTCGAGAACTTCGGACCGGGAGCGGTCGACCGCATGGGCTTCTCCTGGGACCGCATCCGGGAGATCAACCCGCGCATCGTCTACGCCTCCATCAAGGGGTTCGGCGAGGGCCCGTACACCAACTTCAAGGCCTATGAGGTCGTCGCACAGGCCATGGGCGGCTCGATGGCCACCACGGGGTTCGAGGACGGGCCACCGCTCGCGACAGGGGCCCAGATCGGGGACTCCGGTACGGGCGTGCACGCCGTGGCGGGGATTCTCGCCGCTCTGCTCCAGCGGGAGCACACCGGGCGTGGGCAGCGGGTCAACGTGGCCATGCAGCACGCCGTGCTGAATCTGTGCCGGGTCAAACTGCGGGATCAGCAGCGCCTGGCGCACGGACCGCTCGCCGAGTATCCCAACGAGGACTTCGGCGACGAGGTGCCGCGCTCTGGCAACGCGTCCGGGGGCGGTCAGCCCGGCTGGGCGGTCAAGTGCGCGCCGGGCGGGCCGAACGACTACGTGTACGTCATCGTCCAGCCCGTCGGCTGGCAGCCGCTCAGCCGGCTCATCGGCCGCCCCGAACTGGCGGACGACCCCGAGTGGGCGACGCCGGAGGCGCGGCTCCCCAAGCTCGGCAAGATGTTCCAGCTGATCGAGGAGTGGTCCTCGACACTGCCCAAGTGGGAGGTGCTGGAGCGGCTCAACACCCACAACATCCCGTGCGGGCCCATCCTGTCGACCAAGGAGATCATCGAGGACGCCTCGCTGGTCGCCAACGAGATGGTCGTCACCGTGCCGCACCCGGAGCGGGGCGAGTTCAAGACCGTGGGCAGTCCGCTGAAGCTCTCCGACTCCCCCGTCGAAGTGACCGGTTCGCCCCTGCTCGGCGAGCACAACGAAGAGATCTATATCGGCGAACTCGGCCTGGGGGACGAGGAGTTGCGTCTGCTGAAGTCGAACGGAGTGATCTGACGTGATGGCCGAGGACCGGATGTCGAGGGTGCGATCGCTCCTCGACACCGTGCGGGCACAGGGACGGACCGCGCTCACCGCGCCCGAGGGCAAGGTGATCGCGGACGCCTATGGCATCGCCGTACCGGGTGAGGAACTCGCCACGGACGTCGAGGAGGCGGTGGCGCACGCGGCGCGGTTCGGCGGGCCCGTCGTCATGAAGATCGTCTCGCCCGACATCCTGCACAAGACGGACGCCGGTGGGGTCAGGGTCGGTGTCGAGGGCGCCGCGGACGTGCGCGCCGCCTTCCACGAGATCGTCGCCAACGCCAAGGCCTACGACGCCGCTGCCCGTATCGAGGGCGTCCAGGTGCAGGAACTGCTGCCGCAGGGCCAGGAGGTCATCGTCGGCGCGGTGACCGACCCCACCTTCGGCAAGGTCGTGGCCTTCGGCCTCGGCGGCGTGCTCGTCGAGGTGCTCAGGGACGTCACCTTCCGGCTCGCTCCGCTCGACGCCGACGAGGCGCTGTCCATGCTGGACTCGATCCGCTCGGCGGAGATCCTGCGCGGGGTGCGCGGACTGCCGGCCGTGGACCGGCGGGCGATCGCGGAACAGATCCGCCGGGTCTCCCGGCTCGTCGCGGACTTCCCCGAGATCGCCGAGGTGGACCTCAACCCGGTGATCGCCACCCCCGAAGGCGCGATGGCGGCCGACATCCGCGTGATCCTCTCCGACGCACCGGCGAAGCAACGCCGCCGCTACACACGCGCCGAGATCCTCACATCCATGCGCCGGTTGATGCAGCCGTCCTCCGTGGCCGTGATCGGTGCCTCCAACGAGCCGGGCAAGATCGGCAATTCGGTCATGCGCAATCTCATCGACGGCGGCTTCTCCGGGGAGATCCATCCGGTGAACCCCAAGGCCGATGACATTCTCGGCCGCAAGGCGTACAAGAGTGTCACGGACGTTCCCGGTGAGGTGGATGTGGCGGTCTTCACCATCCCCGCCCAGCGCGTGGCCGCCGCGCTGGAAGAGGTGGGACGCAAGAAGATCCCCAATGCCGTTCTCATTCCCTCCGGGTTCGCGGAGACCGGCGAGCACGAACTGCAGGCCGAGATCGTGGCGATCGCCGAACGGCACGGCACCCGGCTGCTCGGGCCGAACATCTACGGCTACTACTCGACCTGGAACGATCTGTGCGCCACGTTCTGCACGCCCTACGACGTGAAGGGCGGGGTGGCGCTGACCTCGCAGTCCGGTGGCATCGGGATGGCCATCCTCGGCTTCGCCCGCACCACCAGGACAGGCGTGTCGGCGATCGTGGGGCTCGGCAACAAGTCGGACCTGGACGAGGACGACCTGCTGACGTGGTTCGGCGAGGACCCGCACACCGAGTGCATCGCGATGCACCTGGAGGACCTCAAGGACGGGCGCGCCTTCGTGGACGCCGCACGCGCGACCGTGCCGAGGAAGCCGGTCGTGGTGCTGAAGGCGGGCCGCACGGCCGCGGGCGCGAGGGCCGCCGGCTCGCACACCGGGGCGCTCGCGGGCGACGACGCCGTGTACGACGACATTCTCCGCCAGGCCGGCGTCATCAGGGCTCCCGGACTGAACGACATGCTGGAGTACGCGCGCGCGTTGCCGGTGCTGCCGACCCCGAAGGGCGACAACGTCGTGATCATCACCGGTGCCGGCGGCAGCGGTGTCCTGCTCTCCGACGCGGTCACCGACAACGGCCTGTCCCTGATGGAGATCCCGCCCGACCTCGACGCCTCCTTCAGGAGGTTCATCCCGCCCTTCGGCGCCGCAGGCAACCCGGTGGACATCACCGGTGGCGAGCCGCCGTCGACGTACGAGGCCACGATCCGGCTGGGCCTGGAGGACCCGCGCATCCACGCGCTCGTCCTCGGCTACTGGCACACCATCGTGACCCCGCCCATGGTGTTCGCCGAACTCACGGCGCGCGTGGTGGCCGAGTTCCGGGAGCGGGGCGTCGAGAAGCCGGTGGTCGCGTCGCTGGCGGGTGACGTCGAGGTCGAGGAGGCCTGCCAGTACCTCTACGAGCGAGGGGTCGTGGCCTACCCCTACACGACCGAGAAGCCGGTGGCCGTACTCGGCGCCAAGTACCGCTGGGCGCGTGCCGCGGAGCGGCTGAGGGCCGCGGGCTCTTCCGCCGTGGCGGGAGACGGGCGGGCGTTGGGGGGCGGGTCATGACGTGACAGATGCGGGGACGGCCGACGGTGCGCGTCGGCCGTGCCCCGGGCCCGTGCGCGCACGAAAGGCATTTGGACAGGGGGCGCTGGCCAGATCTTTCGACGCAAGGGGTACTGAACAATGGCAACCACGGATTATTCGGCGTCCGTCCCCTACAGGGAGGTGGCGGACCGCAACGGTCGTGTGTACCGGATCGGCGAGTCGGACATCGACATCATGGGCCGACCACGGAGGTGGATGGTCATCCTGCCCTGGGTGGGCATGATGGGCATCAGTTCCGCCGAGTACGCGTTCACATCGGCCGAGGACACGCTCCACGAGGCTCATCTGTGGAGCAGTGGACACATCTTCTGGCTCATGGGCGTCTGGATATTCTTCCAGGCGGCCGTGGCCTTCCCCGCCGGTCAGCTGCGGGAGAGCGGCAAGCTGCCCGCCCGCACGGCCATGCTGATCGGCGCGGTCGGCACGATGCTGGGCTACGTCTCGCTGGCCTATGCACCGAACGTGATCGTCGCCTACCTGGGCTTCGGCATGTGCAGCGGTATCGGAGCCGGTCTCGTCTACGCGACCTGCGTGAACATGGTCGGCAAGTGGTATCCGGAACGCAAGGGCGGCAAGACGGGCTTCGTCAACGGCGGATTCGCCTACGGCTCCGTGCCGTTCGTGTTCCTGTTCACGTCGTACATGAACCTGAGCAACTACCAGACGGTGCTCGCCACGGTGGGTGTCGGGTTGTGCCTCGTGGTGGCCTCCGCGGGCTGGTTCTTCAAGGACCCGCCGAAGAACTGGTGGCCCGCGACCGTGGACCCGCTGAAGGCGACCGACGACCCCCGCATCCGCCGGGCCCTGGAGAAGAACCCTCCGGCGATCAAGCAGTACACGCCGCGGGAGGCCGCACGGACCCCGGTGCTGTGGATGATGTGGTTCTGCCTGCTGTGCACGGCCGGCATCAACATCTTCGGCATCGCCTTCCAGGTCCCGTTCGGCAAGGACATGGGCTTCGCGGGCGGCATCGTGGCAACGGCGATGTCCCTGAAGGCCATCGTCAACGGCACCGGACGCGGTGTCATCGGCTGGATATCGGACCGCTACGGGCGCCGCAACACGCTGATCATCGTGTGCATCGTGCTCGGCACCGCACAGTTCGGCGTGCTGGTCTCCGGCCAGATGGGCAGCATGCCGTTCTTCCTGTTCTGCTCGATGGTCTCAGGCTTCGGCGGCGGAGCGATCTTCCCGCTCTTCGCGGCCATGACCGCGGACTACTTCGGTGAGAACAACAACGCCAGCAACTACGGCATGGTCTACAGCTCCAAGCTGATCTCGGGCCTCGTCGGCTCCGGCATGGGCTCGGTCGTCGTAGGTGCCTGGGACTACCACGGCGCCTTCGTCCTGGCCGGCTGCATCGGCCTGGCCTCCGCGGTTCTGGCGCTCTTCCTCAAGGCCCCGGGCAGGCCCAACGCCCGGCGCATCGTCCCCAATTCGCAGCCGCTCGGCGAGGAGATGGCCTGATCATGACGGCAGACCCCATAGCGACCAACAGCTCGTCGGCCGGATCCGACGCCGCGAACCGTCCCTACCGTGAAGTGACCGACACCCACGGCCGTGTCTATCGCATCGGCGAGACCGACCGCGACATCCTCGGTCACTCCCGCAAGATCATGGTGTACCTGCCGTGGATCGCCATGATGGCCATCAGCGTCTTCGAGTACGCGTACGGCTCCGCGGAGGACACCCTGTCCCACGCGCACGGCTGGACGCAGAGCAACACGTTCTGGATCCTCAGCGTCTGGGTCTTCTTCCAGGCCGGTATCGCCTTCCCGGCCGGCTGGATGCGCGAGAAGGGCATCCTGACCGCCCGCAGGGCGATGTTCATCGGCTCGGCCATGTGCCTCGTCGGCTTCCTGGCCCTGTCGCACCTGAGCAATGTGCTGCTGGCGATCCTGGGCTTCGGTGTGATCGGCGGCATCGGCGCCGGACTCGTCTACGCGACCTGCATCAACATGGTCGGCAAGTGGTTCCCCGAACGGCGCGGTGCGCGGACCGGATTCGTCAACGGCGGCTTCGCCTACGGATCGCTGCCCTTCATCTTCATCTTCAACTACGCCTTCGACACGGCGAACTACCACCGGGTGCTGGACCTCATCGGCCTCTACATCCTGGTCGTCGTCTTCGCGAGCGCCTTCTTCTTCAAGGACCCGCCGAAGAACTGGTGGCCCTCGGACATCGACCCGCTGACGTACTCCGGCACCCAGAAGAACGCGGCCGGCCTGTCCAAGAACCCTCCGGCGGTGAAGCAGTACTCGCCGAAGGAGGCCATCAGGACGGGCATGCTGCCCCTGATGTGGCTGTCCATCGTGCTGACCGCGGGCGTGTCCATCTTCGGTATCTCCTTCCAGGTCGACTTCGCCAAGGATGTGGGCTTCGGACCGCTGGTGGCGGCCTCGTCGATGGGTGTCATGGCGGTCATCAACGGCATCGGACGCGGTGTCGTCGGCTGGATGTCCGACAAGTGGGGCCGCAAATCGACGCTGGTGATGGTCATCGTCGTCCTGGGCCTCGCCCAGTTCGGAGTGATCTGGGCGGGCGACGTCAAGAGCGAGGCGCTGTTCCTGTTCTTCGCCTTCCTCTCCGGCTTCGGCGGTGGCGCCTTCTATCCGCTGTTCGCGGCCCTCACCCCGGACTACTTCGGTGAGAACTTCAACGCCACCAACTACGGTCTGGTCTACAGCGGCAAGCTGATCAGCGGCCTGTTCGGCGGTGGCCTCGGCTCGATGGTGGTCGCGGCCTGGGGCTACAACGGCGCCTATGCGCTGGCGGGCGGTGTGTCGATGGTGGCGGCGGCGATCGCACTGCTGCTGCGTCAGCCCGGACGGGACCGGCAGGTGACCGCGGCCCCGCAGGCGCAGCCCGCGAGCTGACGGTTTCGCACGTGAGGAGGCCCCTCCCCCGGTTCGGGGAGGGGCCTCCTGGTGCGTCCGGGGTCCGCCGGAACCGGCGCTACTTCCGGCGCAGAGCGGCCATGTTGTCGTAGCCGATCCGTGCGTGCTCGAGCGACTGGCCCGGGTCGGTGGAACTGGGCGCGTTGTCCTGCTCAACCATCGGGTTGTGGTAGTTGCGGTCACCGACCCGCGAGAAGAACGTCGTGTAGTCGATGACACCGGTGCCGAACGGGACCATGTCGTAGCCCTGTCCGTTGGTGGTGTTGACCACGCCGTCCTTCGCGTGGAACAGCGGGTAGCGCTTGTTGTGACGGATGACCAGGCCCGCCGGGTCGAAGACCTTCTCCTGCGTGGAGCCGTCGAGGGCGGTGTAGGTGTGGAACTTGTACTGGGCCACGTGCGCCCAGTAGATGTCCATCTCCAGCCAGATCAGCTTCGGGTCGGTGATGGACAGGAAGTACTCCAGCTTGCGGATGCCGGAGCTGCGGGTCGGGCGGCCCTGTGCGTCGAGCGGCCCGCCGTCGAGCAGGAAGCCGTACGCCGCGTCGTGGTTGTGGGTGTAGAGCTTCAGCCCGGCCCTGCGGGCGATCTCGCCCAGCTGGTGCCACTTGTCGGCGGCGACGTCCCAGTCCGCCCGGTAGGAGCTGCCGGTGGGGTCGCCGCCGGTGCCCATGTGGTCCATGCCGAGGATGTTCGCGATCTCGAGGTGCTTCTTGAAGGTGTCCAGGTCCTCCTTGGTCAGGGGCCAGGAGCTCGGGATGAAGCCGTGGTTGCCCTGCGCCCGCAGCCCGTACTCGTTCAGCCAGCGGCGCAGCAGCCGGGCGCCCTCGACGGACTCCAGGTTGGCCCCGCCGGGCGCGTTGGCGTGCTGTCCGTAGCCGGCGAACTCGACCTGCTTGTAGCCGAAGCGGGCGAGCTGCTTGAACACCTCGCGGAACCCGGAGGGCAGGGTGGTGGAGAGCGGGTCACGGCCGGTGGCGTCCCGCACCGTGTAGAGGATGATGCCGCGCTTGTCGGCGGGCACGAGCGACTGGCCTCTGCCGCCCTTCGCGGCCGGTGCCGCCGGCGCGGCCAGCGCGGGCCCCGCACCGAAGGCCGGGGCGGCGATCGCACCCGCCGCGACGGCGGTGCAGGTGCTCAGAAAGCGGCGGCGGCCGATGCCCAGGCTGCGGCGCAGCGATTCATCGGTGTCGTGGGCTGTTTCGTGGATGTCCTTCACGGGTGCCTCTCTCAGGGCTGGTGGTCCGGTTGGTCGGCGCTCGCGGCCCGCGGGCTCTCGTGCGGCGACGGGGCGAGCCCCGCCAGGGCGAGCAGGAGTGACTTCACGTCCGTGGCCGCGACGCGGTCACCGACGGCGCGGGGGGTGGAGCAGAGGATGAGCGGACCGTCGTCGTCGCTCATGGGAAGGCGGCCGTGGCTGCCGCGGATGGGCGCGGGGTCGAGGGGCACGACCGCCATGCGGTAGCGCATGCCGAGCTTCTTGCGGGCCAGGGCGGTCGCCGCCTTGACCTTGACATAGGGGTCGAGCGGATCCATGAACAGCTCGACCGGGTCGTAGCCGGGTTTGCGGTGGATCTCGACCAGTCGCGCGAAGTCGGGGGCGCGGGCGTCGTCGAGCCAGTAGTAGTACGTGAACCAGGCGTCCGGCTCCGCGACGGCGACGAGTTCGCCGGAGCGTGGGTGGTCGAGATGATGGGCCTTCTTGCCCTCGTCGTCGAGGAGCCGCTCGATGCCGGGGAGGTCCGCGAGCGCGGCCCGGGTCGCCTCCAGATCCTCCGGGCGGCGTACGTAGACATGGGCGATCTGGTGGTCGGCTACCGCGAACGCGCGGGAGGCCATCGGGTCGAGGTACTCCATGCCGTCCTGCGTGTGCACCTCGAGCAGTCCGGCCCGGCGCAGGACGCGGTTGATGTCGACCGGCCGGTCCACGGGGGTGATGCCGTACTCGGACAGGGCGACGACGGTTCGCCCCTCGGCGCGGGCCTCGTCCAGGAGCGGGGCCACCGCTGCGTCCAGGTCGGCCGCGGCCTGCCACGAGCGGGGGTCGTCGGGGCCGAACCGCTGGAGGTCGTAGTCGAGGTGCGGGAGGTAGCACAGGGCGAGGTCGGGGCGGCGGGTGCGCAGGATGTGCCGGGTCGCGTCGATGATCCAGCGGCTGGAGACCAGGTCGGCACCGGGACCCCAGAAGTGGAAGAGGGGGAACGTGCCCAGTCTGTCCGTGAGTTCGTCGTGCAGGGCCGGTGGCCTGGTGTAGCAGTCCGGTTCCTTGCGGCCGTCGGAGTAGTAGACCGGGCGGGGGGTGACGGTGATGTCGGTGTCCGCGCCCATGGCGTACCACCAGCAGATGTTGGCGACCGTGTAGCCGGGGTGCACACGACGGGCGGCGTCCCACAACTTGTCGCCGGAGACGAGACCGTTGTGCTGTCGCCACAGGAGTACGTCGCCGAGCTCGCGGAAGTACCAGCCGTTGCCGACGATGCCGTGCTCGGAGGGCATGGCGCCGGTGAGGAAGGTGGACTGGGCGGCGCAGGTGACGGCGGGCAGGACGGTGCCGAGCGGCGCTCGAGAGCCGGACCTGCCGAGCGCCTTCAGGTGCGGCATGTGGTCGAGGAGGCGGGGGGTGAGGCCCACGACGTCCAGGACCAGGAGCGGGGTGGGGTCCTTGTCGGTCCGGTGGGTGCTCATGGCAGCTCCTTCAGGCCGAGGTCGGTCAACAGGTCGCGGGCGAGCATGAGTTCGGCGGCGATGCCGTCGATGAGCCGGGCGCGCGCCCGGGGGCGCAGCTCGGCCGGGAGGGCCTGCCAGGTGTAGGTCTCGACCTCGAGGTGACGGGTGCGGGGGTGCGGGCCCCCGACGAGCCGGGTCAGTGCCGCCTTCAGCACGGGGAGTGTGGAGGTGAGCGGGGCGGCGGGGGCCGCGTGCAGCGGTACGTGGAAGTGGGCGCGCCAGGGCGATCCGTCGGGCAGGACGTCGCCCCGCAGCGCTTCACCGAGGTCGTCGGTGCCGTGCAGGCCGGAGTCGGTCACGGTGCGCGTCTGGTGCAGGAAACGCGGTTCGTCGAACGCGGCCAGGGCTTCGCGGACCTCGGGGAGGTGGGGGTGCTCGGCGTGCAGGGCCGCCGACAGCTGGGTCTTGACCACCGGGACACCGGCCCGCCGCAGCGCCTCGAGGGCCGGGTGCGGATCCTCGAAGGAGGTGGCGAGGTGGCACGTGTCGACACAGACGCCGATGCGTTCGTGCGCGATCGAGGTCAGCGGCGCGATGGCGTCCGCGGTGGTCTCGACGGTGCATCCGGGTTCCGGCTCCAGTCCGATGCGGATGGATCGTCCGGTCAACTCCGCCAGGGCGTCGAGGCGTTCGCCGAGGGTGCGCAGGGCGGTGCGGGCCGCCTGCGCCCGCCGCTCGTCCGCTGCGGTGCGCCAGAACAGAGGCAGCGTGGAGATGCTGCCCTCGCTGACGTCGTCGGGGAGCAGCCCGGCGAGGACGCGGGCGAGGGCGGTGGTGTGGTCGAGGCGTTCGGGGTCGGCCCAGTCCGGCCTGTAGACCCGGTACTTGACCTCCTCGGCGCCGAAGCCCTCGTACGGGAATCCGTTGAGGGTGACGACCTCAAGGCCCCGCTGGTCGAGTTCGGTGCGCAGTCGGCGCAGCGCGGACGGATCGGTGACCAGCGCCCGGGCGGCGTCCTTGGCGAGCCACAGGCCGATGCCCAGACGGTCCCTGCCGAGGCGACGGCGCACCGCCTCGCAGTGGTCGCGCAGTTGGAGGAGGACGCCGTCGAGCGTCTCGGCCGGGTGGACGTTGGTGCAGTAGGCGAGGTGGACCGTGGAACCGTCCGGGTGGCGGAAGCGCATGCCTCACTCCCCGCCGCGCAGGATCGAGTTGCCCTCGTGGGTCGCCGCCGTGCCGGCGGGAGCGAGGTCGAGCCGGCCGCTGATCCCGTAGAACGCCACGGGGTTGCGCCACAGCACCCGGTCGACCTCGTCCTCGGTGAAGCCGTCCCCGAGCATCGTGTCGGCGACCTTGCGGGTCTTGAGCGGGTCGCTTCTGCCCCAGTCCGCCGCGGAGTTCACCAGGACCCGTTCGGGCCCGTACTCCCGCAGGATCGCGACCATCCGCCCCTCGTCCATCTTGGTCTCGGGGTAGACGGAGAACCCCAGCCAGCAGCCGCTGTCCTTGGCCTCCTTGACGGTGGTCTCGTTGAGGTGGTCGACCAGTACGTGGTCCGGGGGCAGTGCGGACTCCCGCACGACATCGAGGGTGCGGCGCAGGCCGGCGAGCTTGTCGCGGTGCGGGGTGTGGACGAGCGCGGGCAGCCCGTGATCGGCGGCGAGCTGGAGCTGTGCGGCGAGAGCGGTGTCCTCGGCGGGGGTCATCGAGTCGTAGCCGATCTCGCCGACGGCCACGACCCGGTCCTTGACGAGGTACCGGGGCAGTTCGTCGAGGACCGGCACACAGCGCGGGTCGCCCGCCTCCTTCGGGTTGAGGGCGAGGGTGCAGTGATGGGCGATGCCGTACTGGGCCGCGCGGAAGGGTTCCCAGCCCAGGAGCGAGTCGAAGTAGTCGAGGAAGGAGGAGGGAGAGGTACGGGGCTGACCGAGCCAGAAGGACGGTTCGACCAGGGCGCGGACGCCTGCGGCGTACATGGCCTCGTAGTCGTCCGTGGTCCGCGACGTCATGTGGATGTGGGGGTCGAAGATGCGCATCAGGACTCCTTGCCGTGGGGGGCGTCCGCGGGGGGCGGAGTGGGCGCGGACTCGGTCAGGGCGAGGACGCGGTGCAGGTCGTCCGGCACGGGGCGGCCCGCGGCGGTCCGCTCGGCGGCGTAGTCGCGCAGCATGCGGGCGAGTTCGGCGTCACCGCGGGCGCGTCGCGCGAGGTCCGTCACACCGGCGACGGACACGCCGGTGAACAGGCACTTCAGGACGGCGTGCCGCCAGAGGTGGGTGGCGAGATGCCGGGCCGCGTACGGGCCGACGGCGGCGGCCACCAGCCGGGTGTCGTTGGTGCGCAGCGCGTCCTCGACGAGCGGAAGGGCCTCGGGGCCCGGCACGAGATGGGCCAGGGCGTGCAGGACGGCACGTCGCTCGTCGGCGGTGCCCTGCCGGTAGACCCGGGTGAGTGCCGTGGTGTCGGCGCGGGCCGCGTGGAGGATGAGGACACGGGCCGCGTCGGCGTGTACGGGACCGCAGCGGCGTCCGGCCTCCGCGAGGCGCAACTCCCAGACGGAGATGGGGCCGTGGGCGCCGGGGTGGGCGGCGGCCTCGTCGAGTGACCGGTCGAGCCAGGCGCTGGCCGCTGCGTCGAGGTGGGTGCCGAGTCGGGCGTGCAGCTCCTCCGGCGGGGTGCGGGCGAGCGAGGCACCGGACGCGGCGGTGTCCGGGGCGGCGTGGGGGTGGGTCATGCAGAGCTCCCATCGGGGGTGGCGGAGGGCACGCCGTGGGTGGGGGTGGCGACCGGCCTGTGGGTGGTGGCGGCCGCCGCCGCTGTGCGGAGGAACGGCAGGGAGAGCTGGGCGTGGTGGGGCCCGGCGTGGGAGTGGCGGGGCAGCTCGACGACGGTCAGCCCCCGGTAGGCGGCGTCCGACAGGGCCGCGAGGACCGGCGGGAAGTCGATGTCGCCCTCTCCGAAGGGGAGGTGCTCGTGAACTCCCCGCCGCATGTCCTCGATCTGGACGTGCCGCAGCCAGGGGGTGGCCGCACGTACGCAGTCCGCGGGAGACAGGGGCTCCAGGCACTGGCAGTGTCCGACGTCGAGGGTGAGGCCGAGGTGTTCGGGGTCCGCGAGGGCCTCCCTCAGCCGGTGGAAGTCGGCGAGGGTGGCAAGGAGATGGCCCGGTTCGGGTTCGACGGCGAGAGGGACGTCCGCGGCTGCCGCGGCCTCGAGGACGGGCGTGAGCCCCTCGGCGAGCCGCTTCCACGCCGTGTCCTCGTCGCATCCCTCCGGGACGGTGCCGCTGAAGCAGTGCACCGCGTGGGCGCCCAGTTCGGCGGCGATCCGGACGGCCCGTGAGAGCAGGTCGACACGGCGGGCCCGGTCGTCCGGGGCGGCTTCCAGGAGGGAGGGACCGTGTTTGCGCCGCGGGTCGAGCACATAGCGGGCACCGGTCTCGACGGTGACCTCCAGGCCGAGGGTCTCCAGGCGGCGGGCGAGCCTGCGCGTGCGGGAGGCCAGGTCGGGGGCCAGCGGGTCGAGGTGCATATGGTCGAGGGTCAGTCCGACGCCGTCGTAGCCGAGGTCGGCGAGCATCGCGAGGGCGTCGTCGAGACGGAGGTCGGCGAGGCCGTTGGTGCCGTAACCGAAACGGAGCGCGCCAGATCCGGGAGTCATGTCACGCTCACCTTCCTCGCGAACTTCGCGGCGAGAGGGCCCAGAGCCGCGGTGAGCAGCGCGCTGACCGGGGCCCCGGAGCGGGCCGCGAGCGCCGCCTGGAGCGGGATCGTGGCGCGGATGCCGGCTCCCACGGCGCGTTGGGTGAGCGGGGGCGACGGATTCAGGGTGGCGTGGAGGTAGGGCCGGGCGGCGGTCGCGGCATAGGCGGCGGCGAGCACCGCGCCGAGGGTGCCCGTGGGCCGTGCCGGTGTCCCCGCGGCGATGGCCCCTGCTTCCCGGCGCGGCAGAAGCCGGGTCAGCGCCCCGGTCGTGACCAGTGCGGCCAGTCCGGACAGGGGTGAGCCGCCCCGCGTCTCGTGGCGGGACACGGTGGTGACCGCGAGCGTGTGGCTGCCGAGGAGGGCGGCCGGGGCGAGAGCCGGCCGGATGGGTCCCCCGGTGGCCGCCGCCCCGAGGAGCACGTCCAGGCCGCGTGCCGCCGCCATCGCCGCCGGGCCGCCCGGTGTGCGCTTCAGGCCCAGGTCGTACGCCCATACGGTGGCCGCGAGCGGGACCGCGACCCGGAACGCGGGACGGCCGGCGCAGCGGGCCAGGGCGAGGCCTGCCGCGGTGAGGGCACAGGCGGCGGTGAGGGCGGCGGCGGGGGCGATACGTCCGGAGGGCAGGGGGCGGTGAGGGCGTTCCAGGGCGTCCTCGTCGCGGTCGGCCCAGTCGTTGAGGGCCATCCCCGCTTCGTACAGGCACAGGGAGGAGCCGATGGCCAGGGCGGTGCGGCGACCCGGGGTCGCCGGGACCGCGGCCGCACCGGCCAGTGCGTCTCCGGGAACGGTGAACAGGGCGGGCAGGCGCAGCAGTTCGGCCCAGGCTCCGAGTCCGGTCCGGCCGCCGCCGACCCTGCGAGCACCGGGTGCGTCGACCGGGTCCGTGGCCGTGTCGCCATGGCTCATCGCGGTCCCTCCGGGCCCTCTTCGGCGCCCGTCGCCCGCAACCGGTCCGCGAAACCGGCCAGCGCCGCGTACTGCTCCCCGAGCGCCGAAGGTCCCCGCCCCACCGGATCCTTGAAGTAGAAGCCGAGTTCGTCCAGGGGGCCGGACAGACCGGCCTCATGGGCGCGCAGCGCGAGCCGCGCCAGGTCGAGCACCAGCGGTGCGGCCAGCGCCGAGTCGCAGCCCTGCCAGATGGTCTGGAGCACCATGCGCGCGCCGAGGAAGCCGTCGAAGGCGACGTGGTCCCAGGCGGTCTTCCAGTCGCCGAGGGCGGGGACGTCGTCGATGTGCACCTCGCCCTCGACGGATGTGCCGAGAGTGTCGGTGAGGACCCGCTCCTTGCCGGCGTTCTTGGCGGCGGCCGCGTCCGGATCGGCCAGCGAGGCGCCGTCGCCGCCGCCCAGCAGATTGGTCCCGGACCAGGCCCGCACCGTGAGGGCCCGCTGCGCGAACATCGGCCCCAGCACCGAACGCAGCAGTGTCTGCCCGGTCTTGCCGTCGCGGCCCGCGTACGGCAGTCCGCTCGCGGTCGCGGCGCCCTCCAGGGCCGGATGGTGCAGGCCGGTCGAGGGGGTGAAGTTCACGTACGGGCAGCGCGCCCTGAGCGCTGCCGCCGCATACAGCGAGCTCGGCGGCAGCGCGTCACCGGTCGCTGAGGGCTCGGTGGAGGCCACGTTCACCACCACCACTCGTTCGAGGCCGCGCCGTTGCACGAAGTCGTCGATGTCCCCGGCGAACGCGGCGATCAGCTCCTCCTCGCTCCGCGTGTCGGCCGGGCCGGGGCCGCCCGGCCTGATCTCACGGTCGGCGGCGGCGAGTTCGGCCATGACGGCCGAGGGCAGACCGGGCGGCAGCACTCCGCCGGCCGCCAGTGCCTCCGCGCGTTTGGGCAGCGGGCAGTCCACCGTGTCGTGGCCGCCGAAGACGAGGGACGACAGCGCCGGAAGCCCCGAGGCGGCGAACACGGACGTCTCGGTGACCATGCCGGTGGGTGGGTGCAGACCCGCACTGACGGCGGCGCACCCCGCGACGACGGTCGTGGCGACGGAGCCGCGGGCACCGATCAGCCACACACCGGCACGGGCTCGGGAAGGGGACGCGGACATGGGCAGCCTCCTTGCGTTGCGAACCTCGGCAGGTCGGGAGGGAGACGGCGGGCGGGAGTCCGGCGTCTCCCGCCCGCCGCCGCTCATTTGCCCTTGGCGGGCAGTTCCTTGATGCGGATGTCCCGGAAGGACACCTCGTCGCCGGATCCGTGGTTCTGGATGCCGACGTGTCCGTCGCGCAGGCTCCGCGCCGGATCGGTGTTGGTGAAATCGTTGATCTTGACGCCGTTGAGCCACACGCGGAGGTGCTCGCCCTCCACGCGGATCTCGTACGTGTTCCACTCGCCCGGCGGATTCAGCGCTCGGTCGCGCTTCTTCAGATCGGCGGAGCGGAAGCCGTAGACGGACCCGGTGGTCTTCTCGGGCACGTCGGTGGCGTCGATCTGGACCTCGTAGCCGTTGTCCACGGCCGACCACGGGTCGTCCGAGGGCGGGAAGCCCACGAACACACCGGAGTTGTCGTCACCGGCCGTCTTCCAGTCGAGCTTCAGCGAATACCTGGAGAAGGGCGACGCGGCGTACCAGAGCATGCCCAGACCGCCCGACGACGTCAGGCTGCCGTCGTCGTCGAGGGTGAAGGAGCCCGGACCCGCCTGCTTCCAGCCGGACAGCGACTCGGCCGTACCGTCGAAGAGCGGCCGGTAGCCGTTCTCCGGGCGGCAGTCCGCCTGGGCGTCGCCGATCGCCCATGCGATCCCGCCCCGCAGGTGCGCGAGGAAGGCGGGGTCGGTGTAGGACTCCTTCGTGTGGCCGCCTCCGGTGTAGAAGGCGCGACCGCCCTGATAGTTCTGGCACCAGGCGATCGGATGGTCGCCGTTCATGGTGCCGCCGGTGTACGACGACTCGTCGAGCGAGGCGAGGACGTGCGCCCTCTCCCTGGGATTGGAGCGGTAGTTGTACCACTCGTCGGTCCGCTCCCAGGTCGGCGCCAGCTCCGAGGTCGCCGGGTGGGCGCGGTCCTCCACGTCCACCTTCGCCTGCTGGATCGCCGGGTGCGACTGGAAGTAGGCGCCGGCGAGGCCGCCGTAGAACTCCCAGTCGTACTCGGTGTCGGCGGCCGCGTGGATACCGACGTATGCGCCGCCGTGCCTGATGTAGCCCTCGAAGGCGCTCTGCTGCACGGAGTCGAGCACGTCTCCCGTCGTCGACAGGAACACCACCGCGTCGTAGCGCTTGAGGTTCTTCGAGGTGAAGGCGCCCGCGTCCTCCGTCGCGTCGACGGCGAAGCCGCCCGTCCCGCCGAGTTGCCGCACCGCCGCGACACCGTCCGGGATGGAGTCGTGCCGGAAGCCGGCGGTCTTGGAGAAGACCAGTACGCGCTTGCCGTCGGCGGAGTGCGAGGCGGCGGGCCCCGAGACACAGCCGAGGAGCAGGGCCGCTCCCACAACGGCGGTCGTCAGTCTGCTGGTCGTGTGCATGGCTCCCCTCCTCAGCTCGTCGTGAACGTGAAGTCGTCGACGTCGTACAGGGCGCCGGACCCGGTGCTCCCCTTGAAGACCAGGTAGAGCGTGGTCGTGCCCTTCGGGGCGCGGGACAGGTTCGCGCTGACGTCCTGGAAGTTCTCCCAGCCGCCCGTCACCGGTACGGTCGCCTTGCCCAGCAGGGTCCCCTTCGCCGAGCCCGCGCGGACCTCGAGAGTGCCGCCCGCGCCGCCGGAGGAGATGCGCGCCGTGATCTTCTTGGCGTTGCTCAGGACATACGGCGTGAAGGAGATCCAGTCGCCGTTGTCGATGTCGCCGACCGTCCTGCCGCCGTGCGCGGTGTCCTTCGTGATCACCGAGATGCCGGAGGAGGTGCCGAAGTGCTCGGCCTGGCGGTGCCGCGGCTGTGCGACGCTCTGGTCGTGCGAGGTGAGCGGGGCCTGTCCGCCGCCTCCACCGTCCGTGTACTGCGCGTCGAAGACGCCGAAGATGTTCTCGTCCTCGTCGTGACCGCCGTCGGCGGTGGTCTGGATGGTGCCGGAGCAGCCGTTGGCCGAGGTGATCGGGTGGCCGTGGGTGTCATGGCCGAGGACGAAGTTGACCGTGACCTTCGAGCAGTCGACGCTCTTCCCGTCCTCCGGGTCGGTGACCACCACCTTGAACGGAACGGCGTCGCCGAAGCTGAACAGCTGGCCGTCCTGGGGAAGTTCGACGGTCACCTTCGGTGCCGTGTTGCCGACGACGATCTGCACGCTCGCGCCGCCGGTCCGGCCGTCGGTGTCCTTGGCGGTGACGGTCGCCGTGTAGGTCCCGTTCTTCCGGTACGTGTGGGAGGGGTTGGCGGCGGTCGACGTGCTTCCGTCACCGAAGTCCCAGCTGTAGGTGAGCGCGTCACCGTCCTGGTCGCTGCTTCCCGCGGAGGAGAACGCCACCTTCAGGGGTGCCTGACCTGAGGTCTTGCTCGCCGCCGCCTGCGCCACCGGCGAGTGGCCGTCGGTCGCGTTCTCGATCCGGTACAGACCGGAGTTGTCGTCGCCGCCGAACCAGGCGGTGCCGTAGTCGAGGACGTAGAGCGCGCCGTCGGGCCCGAAGGCCATGTCCATCACCTGGGTGCCGGTCCACGGGAAGGGGTTGATCGACTGCACGTTCCCGTCCGTGTCGCTGACGATCCGCTTGATCCAGCGGCGCCCGAACTCACCCGCGAAGAAGTTGCCGTCGTAGGCCTCGGGGAACTTCACCGGCGAGTCGAGCGCGGGGTCGTAGTGGTAGACCGGGCCGCCCATCGGGGACTCCGAGCCGTCGCCGAACTCGGGCACGGACGCGCCGTCGTAGGGAATCCAGGCGGACTGGGCGGGGGGCAGGTCCGTCAGACCGGTGTTGTGCGGCGAGTTGTTCTTCGGCGCGTTGCAGTCGAAGCTCGCGCCGGACGTCCCGGTGGCGAAGTCGTAGTCGACGTAGGCATCGTTGTCGCCGGTGCAGTACGGCCAGCCGAAGTTGCCGGGGCCGGTGACCCGGGCGAACTCGACCTGCCCGCCGGGGCCGCGCTTCGGGTCGGCGGCACCCGCGTCGGGACCGTAGTCGCCGACGTAGACGATGCCGGTCTCCTTGTCCACGCTGAAGCGGAACGGGTTGCGGAAGCCCATCGCGTAGATCTCGGGGCGCGTCTTGTCCGTGCCGGGCGGGAAGAGGTTGCCGTCCGGGACGGAGTACGAGCCGTCGTCGTTCACCTTGATGCGCAGGATCTTTCCGCGCAGGTCGTTGGTGTTGCCGGCGGAACGCTGGGCGTCGAAGGCCGGGTTGCGGTCGGAGCGCTCGTCGATCGGGTTGTAGCCGTCCGACTGGAAGGGGTTGGTGTCGTCGCCCGTCGACAGGTACAGGTTGCCGGCCGCGTCGAAGTCGATGTCACCGCCGACGTGGCAGCAGATGCCGCGGGACGTCTTGACCTCGAGGATGTTCTTCTCACTGGCCGGGTCGAGCGTGCCGTCCGTCTTGAGCACGAAACGGGACAGCCGGTTCACACCGTCGAAAGGCGTGAAGTCGGCCACGGTGCCGTTCTCGGGGGCGTCGCCCGCGGGCGTGCTCAACGGGGGTGCGTAGTAGAGGTAGATGAAGCGGTTGTCGGTGAAGTGCGGGTCGACGCCGACGCCCTGCAGGCCTTCCTCGTCGTGCGAGTACACGTCGAGCTTGCCGGCGAGCCGTGTGTTGCCCGCCGCGTCGGTCAGGCGGAGTTCACCGTCGCGCGAGGTGTGCAGGACGGAGCGGTCCGGGAGGACGGCGAGCGACATGGGCTCGCCGACCTCCGCCTCGCCCTTGGCGAGGGTGACCT
>Ga0102590_1000448_pt1 | contig 92680 bp, 79 predicted proteins | sample AraplaMF_Col_mMF_FD_76859 | JGI IMG/M metagenome (GOLD analysis project Ga0102590, IMG submission 76859) | Arabidopsis root microbial communities from the University of North Carolina, USA - plate scrape MF_Col_mMF | ecosystem: Host-associated > Plants > Roots > Endosphere | place: USA... | reverse complement strand
AGCAGATCGCGCGACGGCACGTTGTCAGAGAGCGCGCCGGCCTTGATGCGGATCGGCCAGACGCGGTTCGGATCGGCGAACAGCCGCGACACGGTCTGCACACCGAGCCAGGTGACCGGAACGCTGCGGCCATCAGCCGTCAGCACCAGGTCGCCGCGCTCCAGCGTCTCGACGGCGACTTCGCCGTCCGGGGTGCGGATCATGGTGCCGGCCATGAAGCAGACCGTCGAGGTGAAGTCGTGATCGGCGGTACCGGTGTTGCCGGCCAGATCCGAGACCGAAGCATGGATGCTGTAGTCGTGGCCGGTGAGCGAAGCCGCCTGCGTCGAGTTGAACTGGGTGCTCCAGACGCCGCCCGAAACCGTCGTGGTTTTGGTGAACAACAAGTTGTTGAGGCCGTCACGCACCTCGAGCGTGATGGTCTGGCCGTTGGCGCCCGCTGCGGTGCCGTTGACCTGAAGACCGTTGCTGGCGTCCGCGACGCTGAGCACGTCGTCGCCTTCAACCGTGGCGATCGTGACGACCGGCGCGGCGTTGTCGATCGTGATCGCCTGAGTATCGAGCGGCGTGTTCGTGCTCGCGAAGCCCGTGCCGTTGGTGATGAGGATCGTATAGTTGTCGTCGGGGAGCGGAGTGCCGTTGATGCCCGTGAAGGTCCAGATGTGCGGATCTGAAGCCCCGATGGTGATGCTGCCGATGAAGAACGGCGTGGGCGACAGCGAAGGAACGATCATCCAGAACCCGAGCGTGCCGTTGCCGATGGCAAAGCCGCTGATGTTGAGCGTGCGGTCCTGAGTAACGAAGTCGTCGGTGTGAGTACCGGTATCGTCGGATATCGACGCAATCGAAGCGGCAATAAAAGCCATAGGATCACCTCTGGAAGTCTGGGGATGGTGGAACCCGCAGAGTTTCCTCGGGCTATTTGACAGATGCAAGTTGCGTTTGGCGTAAATGCGCGGATGTGACGAAAAGGTTCCAGTATAGCGCTATGTAGAACGATACTCAGGCAGTATATTTTACGTATTGGATTTGCTGTTACTGTCCGATCCGGGGAAATTAACGATGAGTTCACGTTAATTTAAGGGGTTTCGGCCTTCTGATTCCTCATATCCACTCCCGGAGTCTGTGTTATTTTCCCGAATTACCGGCCGCTCAGGGTCGTGAACTGGTCTTCGGATAGTTCCCTGCTGCGACACAGCACTCTGATCACGTTTTCGTGAACACGCGCAGCACGGGTGTGAATAGACGCCCGTTTGAACGTCAACCTGACGGGACTACCGGCCGGGGCTCTACGCTCCGGATGCCGGAGCCCTCGCAGTTCTCAAACGAAATGGCGCCGGCGAGACCGTCGGCGCCATTCGTATTCGTCTGTAGGAAGAAGCAGATCAGGCAGCGGATGTGGCGTCGCCTGTGAACAGGTCTGCGCCCCGGATGCTCAACCGCCGGCGGATCGCGAGCGGCACCTGACGCAGCGACTGCGCCCGCGGATAGGCCATCTCGACGATCGCCTTGCCCTGCGGATACAGCGCCTGGTGCTCGCTCCAATTGTCGAACGCCATGCGGTTGACGTTGTCGACGAAGGTCTCCGACGGCACGTCGTGCGCGAGGATCAGCGAATGGTCCTCGGTCTCCACGTGATAGTACGTGAAGGTCGCAGGCACATTGCCTTCGCGGACGATCGAGCTGCCGTTGATCAGGGCGCCGGCCTGCACCAGCACGTCATCGACCAGGATGGCGTGATCCGGCGAGATCAGCAGATCGCGCGACGGCACGTTGTCAGAGAGCGCGCCGGCCTTGATGCGGATCGGCCAGACGCGGTTCGGATCGGCGAACAGCCGCGACACGGTCTGCACACCGAGCCAGGTGACCGGGACGCTGCGGCCATCGGCCGTCAGCACCAGATCGCCGCGCTCCAGCGTCTCGACGGCGACTTCGCCATCCGGGGTGCGGATCATCGTGCCGGCCATGAAGCAGACCGTCGAGGTGAAGTCGTGATCGGCGGTACCGGTGTTGCCTGCCAAGTCCGACACGACCGCATTGATGCTGTAGTCGTGGCCGGTCAGCGTCGCCGCTTGCGTCGAATTGAACGTTGTGCTCCAGGCGCCGCCCGAGACCGTCGCATCGTTGGTGAACAGCACGTTGCCGAGGCCGTCACGCACCTCGACCGTGATGGTCCGGCCGTTGGCGCCGAGTGCCGAGCCGCTGACCTGAAGACCGTTGCTGGCGTCCGCGTTGCTGAGCACATCATCGCCTTCGACGGTGTCGATGGTGACGGCCGGCGGGTTGTTGTCGACGACGATGTCTCGGGTATCCAGCGGCGATGACAGGCTCGATTGGTCGGTGCCGTTGGTGATGATGATCTGGTAGTGGTCGTCGGGCAGCGCGATCCCGTCGAGTCCGGTGAACGACCACACGTGCGGATCCGTGGCCCCGATCGTGATGCTGCCGATGAAGAACGGGTCGGGAGACAGCGAGGGGACCACCATCCAGAACCCGAGGGTCCCGTTGCCGACCGCAAACCCGTTGATGTCGAGGGTGCGGTCCTGAGTGACGAGGTCGCCACTGCTCTCGCCTGTGTCGTCGGAAATCGAAGCAATCGATGCTGCTGCGAAGGGCATGATTTCACCTCTGGAGAGGGGGGTTGGTGGGAACCCTCAAGCTTTACCAGCCATCGTGACGGGCAAAAGTTGTCTTTGAGGCAAATGTGGCGGTCGGAACCGTACATCTTAAGTTTAGTCGTGCGTCAAAACACACGTGAGCCGCGAGTCCGAAGTCTATTCCAAGTAATTTTTGTGGTATGATTATCCGCCGTTGGAACAATCTACGATTATTGTGTGGTGTTTGCCTGCAAATCTGCTTAGCGAGACCTCGGTTTTCACCCGCACCAACTGTGTTTTACTTTCTTCTCCCGAAGGTGGAGAGCCTCCATAATTTGCATTTATGGGTGTTGTGCACCCTTTATGACTCGCGATCACGTTTCCGTGAAGTGAGGACTATTTTGGCGACAGCACCCGGCGCGAGCTGCCACCGGGCCGCGCCCTCGGTCCCGTGTAAGGTCAAATGGCGCCAGCCGATTCGCTGGCGCCATTCGTAGTCGAACACCGCGGCAATGATCAGGCGGCGGACGTGATCTTGTCGGCGAGCTGGGCAGCACCCCGGTCGTTGAGGCGCCGGCGGATCGCGACCGGCACCTGACGCAGCGACTGGGCCCGCGGATAAGCCATCTCGACGATCGCCTTGCCCTGCGGATACAGCGCCTGGTGCTCGCTCCAATTGTCGAACGCCATGCGGTTGACGTTGTCGACGAAGGTTTCCGACGGCACGTCGTGCGCGAGGATCAGCGAGTGGTCCTCGGTCTCCACGTGATAGTACGTGAAGGTCGCAGGCACATTGCCTTCGCGGACGATCGAGCTGCCGTTGATCAGCGCGACGGCCTGCACCAGCACGTCGTCCACCAGGATGGCGTGATCCGGCGAGATCAGCAGATCGCGCGACGGCACGTTGTCAGAGAGCGCGCCGGCCGTGATGCGGATCGGCCAGACGCGGTTCGGATCGGCGAACAGCCGCGACACGGTCTGCACACCGAGCCAGGTGACCGGAACGCTGCGGCCGTCGGCCGTCAGCACCAGGTCGCCGCGCTCCAGCGTTTCGACGGCGACTTCGCCGTCCGGGGTGCGGATCATCGTGCCGGCCATGAAGCAGACCGTCGAGGTGAAGTCGTGATCGGCGGTACCGGTGTTGCCGGCGGCATCCGACACAAAGGCGTGGATGCTGTAGTCGTGGCCGGTCAGCGTCGCCGCCTGCGTCGAATTGAACGTTGTGCTCCAGGCGCCGCCCGAGACCGTCGCGGTCCGGGTGAACAGCACGTGGTCGAACGCATCGCGCACCTGGATCGTGATCGGCTGGCCGTTGGCGCCGGCCGCCGTGCCGCTGACCTGAAGGCCGTTGACGGCTTCCGGTGTGGTGAGCTGGTCGTCGCCTTCGACGTTCCCGATGGTGACGGTGGGCACTGAGTTGTCGATCGTGACCGCCTGGGTGTCGAGCGGGGTGTTCACGCTCGCCGCATTGGTGCCGTTGGTGATGATGATCGAATAGTTGCCGTCGGGCAGCGGGAAGCCCGACAGCCCGGTGAAGCTGAAGATGTGCGGATCGTTCGCGCCGATCTGGATGGAACCCACCAGGATCGGCTGGGACGAGATCGACGGCGCGACCAGCCAGAATCCCATTGTGCCGGTGCCGATCGCGAATCCGCTGACGGTCAGCGTGCGATCCTGCGTGATGAAATCGTTGTTGTCGGAACCGGTGTCGTCTGAGATCGCACCGATCGAAGCTGCAGCAAATGCCATGTGTCACCCGTGGGAATGGTAAGGACCCACAGATGTTCGCCGTAATACATGACAGGCGAACGTTGGTTTTGAGACAACTGATTGATCAACCCGCCGCTGCGAGTCGGCCGCGTCGCAACTTAAAACTTAAGATGCCGCGCTTCGGCTGCGCCGAATTCCGCCGAAGTCGAGCACCGAATTCGCGCACGGATGCCCGAACAGATAGCCCTGCGCGAGCGTGCAGCCGGCGGCGCGCAGCAGCACGAGCTGCTCGACCGTCTCCACGCCCTCCGCGGTGGTGACGACGTCCAGGCTTCGGGCGAGACCCGAGACGGCGCCGACGATCGCGGCGCAATCGCTCCGGCGCGGCAGCTCGGCGACGAACGCGCGGTCGATCTTGATCTTGTCGAACGGGAAGCTCAGCAGATAGCTCAGCGACGAATAGCCGGTGCCGAAGTCGTCGAGCACGATGGCGACGCCGAGCTCGCGCAGCTGGTGCAGCACGCGCAGGCTCTGCTCGTTGTGCTGCAGCAGCACCGACTCGGTGACCTCGAGCTCGAGCCGCTCGGCCGGGAAGCCCGATTGCGCCAGCGTGCGCTTCACCGTGTCGACGAAGTCGCCGCTGCGGATCTGCACCGGCGACAGGTTGACGGCGAGCCGTACATGCGACGGCCAGGACGCCGCGTCCCGGCAGGCGCGGCGCAGCGCCCACTCGCCGAGCGGAATGATCAGCCCGGTGTCCTCGGCGAGCGGGATGAACTGGCCCGGCGGAATGAGGCCGCCCTCGCCGTCGCGCCAGCGCACCAGCGCCTCGGCGCCGACCACCTCCTCGGTGGCGATCGACACCACCGGCTGATAGTGCAGCTCGAACTCCTCCCGCGTCACCGCGTTGCGCAGGCTCATCGCGAGCTCGAGCCGGGTGTCGGCCTCCTGCTCCATGTCGGCCTCGAACACGCGCCAGCCGTTGCGGCCGCCCGACTTGCAGCGGTAGAGCGCGAGATCCGCGCGCTTCAGCAGCTCGTTGGCGACGAGACCGTGATCCGGCGCGAGCGCCAGCCCGATGCTGGTCTCGATCGCGAGATGGTGCCCCTCGATGTCGAACGGTTCGGAGATGATGTGCAAGAGCTTCTGCGCCAGTGTCGTCGCGTCACCCGCGCCGTCGCCGATGAACTGCAGCACCGTGAACTCGTCGCCGCCGAGCCGCGCCACGACGTCGTCCGCGCCGACGCCTGCGCGCAGCCGCGACGCGATCTCGAACAGCAGCGCATCGCCCGCCGCGTGGCCGAGCGAGTCGTTGACCTCCTTGAAGCGGTCGAGGTCGAGCAGATGCACGGCAAACCGCCGGCCGCCCTGCCGTGCGTCCTTTGCGGCGGCGCCGACCAGCTCCAGGAACCGCGCCCGGTTGGCAAGGCTCGTCAGCGCATCGTAATGCGCGAGCTGCGCGATCCTCTCCTCGGCCTTCTTCTGCGCCGTGATGTCCTGATGGATCGCGACCGAGCCGCCGCCCGGCATCGACTGGCGGCTGATCGCCAGCACCCGCCCGTCGCGCAGCTCGTTGACCACGTAGCTCGGCTTCGGCGACGACGCCTCGGAGAGGCGGTCGGCGATGTACTTGTCGATCTCCTTGGGGCTGGTGCCGGCCTCGACCCGCGCCCGCAGCACGTCGAGCAGCGGCGTGCCCGGCGCGACCTGCTCCGGCGTCAGCGCATACATGCTGCGATAGAGGTCGTTGCACAGCGCGAGCTTCCGGTCGGCGTCGAACATGCAGACGCCGTGCGGCATGTTGGCGAGCGTCGCGTTCAGCAGGATGTTCATCCGCTCGAGCCGCTTCCGATCTTCGTCGCGGGCCAGGCTGGCGTTGATGTTGACCGCCGTCACCACCACGATCACCAGCGTCAGGATCGAGGCGATCAGGTAGCCGAACCGCCGCTTGACCTCGAGCATCGAGAAGATCTCGCGCGTCGACTGGCCGATGCTGATGATCAGCGGATAGGTCTTCAGCGTGCGGAAGGTCACGAGCCGCGGGATGCCGTCGCTGAACCGGCTCGGCACGTAGTGCCAGCCGTTGGTCTGCTGCGGATAGATCTTGAACAGGTTCGCGGCCTTGAGGTCCTGGCCGAGCAGCGCCATCGAGCTGCTGCTGGTGGCGCGGACGATGCCGTCGGTGCCGATCACCCGGATCAGCCCGTCGGCGCCGGCGTTGATGGCGCCGTAGATGCGCGTCAGGTAGGCGGGATCGAGCGACGCCACGATCACGCCGCCGAACGAGCCGTCGGGTCTCTCGATCCGCCGCGTCAGCTGGATCGACCACCGGCCGGCGGCGCGCCCGATCACCGGCTTGCTGATATAGAGCTCGTCGGCGTGGCTGTTGAGATGGACCCGGAAGTGCTCGCGGTCGCTGTAGTCGATGCCCCTGAACTGCTCGCCGGCGCGGGTGGTGCGCCACATCCGGCCGTCGGGACCGATGATGCCGACATGGATGATCTCGTCGGTGAACAGCTCGGTGGTCCTGAGCTGGCCGAAATCGAAGTCGGCCGAGTTGCGCAGATAGCGCGCCCGGACGATGCGGAGCGCGCGGTCGATCTCGGCGATCGAGCGCGACAGATGCTCCTCGAACGCGCTCGCGAGATTCATCGCGTTCTTGACCGCAGCCTGCTCGGCGCTGTTGCGTTCGTTCTCGAGAAAGAAGTTGATGCTGAGCCAGACCAGCGCGATCAGCACGACGCCGATCAGGGCCGCGCCATGGCGGACGTAGCGCAGCCCCTCGCGCCCGAGATTCGTTACGCCACCCGCAACCGACATCAGCCCCGTCCGCTCGTGTCGCGGGCACACGTAGAGGAAACGCCTTAGTTTTCCGTTATGTGACGGTATTGCTATGCCGCGGCTGCGGCATTTGATCGGCGGTTAAGTCTTCATTTGCCATAACGGCTCGGCGTAGCGACGCGTCAGCCGGGATTCAGTTCTGTTCACAGGAACTGGCGGTGTCCCGCGAGCGATCGTTCGCTTCTGATCAACCACGTCCGGAGCTAAAGCCTGTCCACTTGCGTGAAGCACGCCCGCGCAACAAGCACACTGTCACCCCCGCGCTTGACGCGGGGGTCCATGACCCAACCTCAAGAACGGAGGTCTTACGTAAGGCTTCCTGAGCCGCACCCGCTCATGGATCGCCGGGTCAAGCCCGGCGATGACACCGCCGTTGTGGCTCGTAGTGCGAGGCAACTGAGAAACACTCTACCGCTTCGCGCCGGGCCCCGAGTGGGAGTCGAGGCCGATGCCGGTGAGATGGCCGAACAGCTTGCCGAGCTTGTCGCGATCCGCCGCGGGCAGCGGCGGCTTGAGCAGCGACGCCACGTTCTTGCGCAGGTGCTCGGCGTCGCCGGTGCCGAACAGCACCACGTCGACACCCGGCTCGTGCCGCGCGTAGCGATACGCCGCCTCGATCATGTTCGCGGCGCCGCCCTCGTGCACCAGGAAGCCCAGCGGATCGTTGGACTCGCCGAGCCATTTCTCGACCAGGCCCTTGTCGGCCAGCGCCTTGATCTCGCGCTTAACGCGCGGCGGATCGGCGAAGATCGAGCGCACCGCGAACATCAGCAGCGTGCCGATGCCCTTGCGTTGGGTCATCGGAAACACGTTCTGGCGCGCCACCTGATGCATCATGTGGAAGCCGACCATGTAGACGTCCCACACGTCGTCCTGCAGGGCGCGCTTCAGCATCGCGTTGGTGAAGTCGTTGATCGGGTTCTCGGTGATGCCGATGTGCCGGACCTTGCCCTTCTGCTTGGCGTCGAGCATCGCCGGCACCACCGACATGGCGTGATCGTACTCGTCGAGCTCGATGCCGTGCAGATTGAACACGTCGACGTAATCGGTGCCCATCTGCTTCAGCGAATTGTCGAGGCTCGCCGTCAGCTCCTTGGCGCCGGCGCCGTTGCGGATCTGCGCCTTGGTGGCGATCACGACCTTGTCGCGCGGGATGGTCTTCAGGGCCTTGCCGACCACGCCCTCGGTGCCGTAGTTCGCCGCGGTGTCGATGAAGTTGATGCCGAGATCGAGGGCCTCATGAATGAGCCGCGCGGATTCCTCTTCGGTCTTGCCGGCTTTCAGCCCCAGCCGCGAGAAGCCGCCGGTGCCGAGCCCCGCGACGCTGACGCGAAGGCCGGTGCGGCCGAAGGTGGTGTAGTCCATGTGCGGGATTCCTGATTGCGAGCGTGACCTGAAAGCAGCCGCATGTGGCGCAACATCGGCGGTGAACTCCCCTCCCCCCTGTGGGGAGGGGTTGGGGGTGGGGTTTTTCTATCCTGCGGCGGATGCCGAAAGAACCCCACCCCGCCGCCTTCGGCGGCGACCCTCCCCACAAGGGGGAGGGTGGACGGTGCCCGTTGCACGACCGCTCCGGTCTCAAGCGATTTCGCACTACACCTGCCGGAGCTGCACCGGCGGCGTGGCAGAAGGCGGGGCGGCCGCGGGCGCCGCGGCAGGAGACGCGCCACCCGCGAGCGCGGCGCGCTTCTGGCTCAGCATGCGCTCCAGCCGATGCGTCGCAAGGCTCACGGCCGCGGCCTCGCCGGGATCGATCTCGCCCTGCGGCGAGCCTTCGAGCTGCGCCCGCAGAATCTCGTCGATGGTCTCCTCGACCCGGACCAGCTCCGCCTCGTCGCGCGCGTTCTTCACCTCGTCCATCAGCCCGAACAGCCGCTTCAGCGGCCGCTCGACCGGCTTGGCGTCGCTCCGCACCATGAACTTCCAGCACGCGCCGAGCAGCGAGGCCAGCGTGCCGAGCAGCATCGACCCATAGAACAGCTGGTCGCCGTACTTGTCGAAGAAGCTCTTCTGCTCGCCGTCGAGATAGGCCTTGGCGCCGGGATGGATCGGGATGAACGCGTCCTTATCCTTGTCGGGCTCGGCGATCTGCGCCAGCAGCGGATGCTCGGAGACGAGCTCGCGGCGGGCATCGAGCAGCGCCTTGGTCAGGCTCGCCGCGACGTCGTCGCCGATCTTCTTGTTGGCGACCAGATAGAGCGCCATGCGCAGCGTGGTGACGTCCTCGTCCGGCACCGCGGGCGAGCCGCGCAGGATGCCCTTGGGCACCTCGTAACTCTCGAACGCCTTGTTCAGGCTCGCGATCGCGCCGGCGGATTCGATCGGCACCAGCGCGACCTTGCTCTCCTTGCCCTTGGGACCGCTGGGTCCGCGCAGCAGCAGCTCGCGCAGCCGGCCGACATATCGCTCCGAGATCGGCATCACCAGCAGCAGTGCCTGCACCTGCTTGCTCTGCACCGCCTGCGGCGTCTCCGCCGGCATCAGGTCGCGCACCCGCGTCTTGTTCTTCTCGAAGTCGTACTCGCGGGCCAGGATCGAGGTCACGCTTTGGTTGACCGCACCGCCGACCACGCCGAGCGTCTTGCCCTTGAGATCGTCCATGCTGGTCACGGTGCTGCCCGGCGGCGCGATGATCAGCACCACCGAGTGCGCCACCACCATGATGGCGCGCGCCGACGACAGGTCGCCGGTATCGGGCCGCACCACCGCCAGATCGACCTCGCCCTTGGCGAAGGCCGCGGCGGCGTCGATCGCCGTCAGCTTCTCGACCACGCTGAGCCGCACCGGCGCGTTGGCGGCGTTGAGCTTGCTGGCGATCGCGGCCAAGAGCCTCGGCCCGTCGCCGTCGACCGAGCCGACCGCGACCGTGAGCGTGGTGGGCTGGTTGGACAGGCGATACGCATAGATGCCCGCGCCGGCCGCGATCACCAGAAGCCCGACCACCAGCGTCACCCGGACCCAGCGCGGCGCGCCGCGGGTCGCAAGCGCTGCGACGATCGCGAGCAGCCCTGCCCCGGCCGCAGCGCCTGCGGCGAGGTTTTGCAATTGGTCGCGTTCGGAAGCGTCGGGCACGCCTGTGGTCCTTGGCTCGCGCCGCAGCAAGACGGCCGCGGCGCGCTGAGTCTAGCGCGTGGCCCGTGGCGAGGCCAAGCGCCGCGGCCTGCGCTTGTCCTGCCTCGGAACCTGCGCGAACATGCCCCGTAGCAGCGCGGTGTCTGGCGGTGCGACGTCACCGCGGCCGGCTTCCCAGCTGTTTTCAAGGAGAGGCAGATGCGTCCGATCGGAAAGACTTTTGCTTCAATTGGACTCGCGGTGATCGCTGCAGCCGCTATCGCGGCGCAGGCTCACGCCAAGGACACCGTGAAGGTCGGCTTCATCGGGCCGCTCACCGGCGGCGTCTCGGCCAACGGCCTCGGCGGCCGCAACTCCGCCGACCTTGCGGTCAAGCTCCGCAATGCCGACGCCAAGGCGAAATACAGCTACGAGATGGTCGTGTTCGACGACGAGTGCAAACCGAACGTCGCCGTACAGGTCGCCACGAAAATGGCGGCCGACAAGGACATCGTCGCCGGCGCCACGCATTACTGCTCGGCGGCCGCGATCGCCACCGTCGACACCTATCACAAGTTCGGCTTCCCGGTGATCGTCTGGGGCGCGGTGCTGCCCGACATCACCTATCGCAACAAGTATTCCGAGATTCATCGCGTCAACGGCACGATGATCAACCAGAACGATGCCAACGCCGATCTGATCTCCCGGCTCGGCTACAAGACCGTAGCGGTGATCCACGACACCACCGACTACGGCAAAGGCCACAACGAGTACTTCAGCAAGGCGCTCGCCACGCTCGGCAAGGCGCAGATCGTCGGCACCTTCGGCGTGACGGCGGACCAGCAGGATTTCACCACCGAGCTCACCCGCATCAAGGCGCTCAATCCCGACGTGATCTATTTCGGCGGACTGACGCCGATCGGCGTGCGCATCCGCTCGCAGATGGACAAGCTCGGCATCAAGGCGGTGTTCGATGGCACGTCGGGGATCGTGTCCGACGCCTATATCCAGGGACTCGGGCCGCTCGCAGAAGGCACGCTGGCGTTCCGCGAGGGCGCGCCGACCGAGAAGCTCCCCGGCGGCAAGTTCTTCATGGAGAAGTACACCGAGCAGAAATACGACCAGCCGCCGGAGGCCTACGGCGCGTTCGCCTATGCGGCGATGAGCATGCTGCTCGACTCGATCGAGAAGGTCGGCCCGGACCGCAAGAAGGTGATCGCCGATCTCGCCACTGTGAAGGACCGCGACTCCATCGTCGGCAAGATCACGTTCGACGATCACGGCCAGAACACCGTGCCGGTGATCACCCGGTACGTGGTCCAGGACGGCAAGTTCGTCGAGTGGGACGACAGCGAATACGCCAGCGGCAAGCGCAAGCTGCCCGGGCAGAAGTGATGTGGCTCGCTGCCACCTTACCTCCCTCTGAAAGGGGGAGGTCGCCGCGCGAAGCGCGGCGGGTGGGGGTCAAGCGCATTAACGAACCGACCCTCACCCCAACCCTCTCCCTTTCAGGGAGAGGGAGCGCATCGCCTGAACCATGACCGCCGGGCTGCTCGCCCAATACATCATGAACGGGCTGATGCTCGGCATGATGTATGCGCTGGTCGCCGTGGGCTTCACGCTGTTCTTCGGCGTGCTCGACGTCATCAAGTTCTCGCATGGTGACGTGCTGACGGTCGGCGCGTTCACGGCGCTCGCCACGTACGTCGCGATGCAAACCGCAGGCGGCGCCTCGCCCTGGCTCGAGCTCATCGTCATGCTCGTCGCCGCCATCCTCGCCATGGCGTTCCTCGGGGTGCTGATCGCGCGCTATCTCGTGCTGCCGCTTCGCTCGGCGCCGCCGCTCAATACGCTGCTGATCACACTGATGCTCGGCACGGTGCTGCGCGAATGCGTCCGCTTGTTCTATCCGCAGGGCGCCAACCCGAAGCCGTTTCCGGCGCTGCTGCCGAAGGGCTCGGTCGATCTCGGCGGCTTCAACCTCCGCCTCGACAATGTGCTGATGCTCGCCGCGGGCACCGCGGCCATCATCGGCCTGCAATTCCTCCTCAACCGCACCAAGCTCGGGCTTGCGGTCCGCGCCGTGGCCCAGGATGAGGAGACCGCGCGCACCATGGGCATCAACTTCACCGCCGTGGTGCTCTTCACCTTCGCGGTCGGCTCGGCGCTTGCGGCCTTCGCCGGCGTGATGAACGGGCTCTATTACAACGAGATCAATTTCGGCATCGGGCTCTATCTCGGCGTGATCGGCTTCTCGGCCGCGATCATCGGCGGGCTCGGCAGCGTCTATGGCGCGATCCTCGGCGGCTTCCTGTTCGCCGGCCTGCAGATCATAGGCACCGTGCTGCTGCCGTTCGCCAGCGCCTACAAGGATGTGTTCGCCTTCGCGGTGGTGATCGCCATCATGGCCTGGCGGCCGACCGGGCTCATTCAGGAAAAGATCAGCGAGCGGGTATGAGCGCGCCTCCCCCGCCCACAAGAAGCGCAAGCAACCGCGCGAGCCTGTGGCCCGGCCTCGCAGCGCTCGCGGCCGCCACCGCCTATCTGATCCTGCTGCTCGCGGTGGAAAAGCAGACCATCGTGCTCACCGTGCTGGCCGGAGGCATCGTCGTAGTGCTGCTGGCGGCATGGCTGCGGCTTCTCACGCCTGTCACCCGATCCTTCGCGGCCCACGAGGACGGGCTCGGCGGGTTCGCGATCCTCGCCGCGATCGTGCTCGGCCTCTACTTCCACGAGGACCATTTCGTGCTGCTGCTGGTCATCACCGTGATGCTCACCACGGTGGCCACCCTCGGGCTGAACATCCAGTTCGGCTATGCGGGCGTGCTGAACTTCGCCGGCGCTTCGTTCTTCGGCATCGGCGCCTACACGTCCGCGGTGCTCAACGCCCACACCGCCGTCCCGCACCTCATCGTGCTCGTCATCGGCGGCGCAATCGCGGCGCTGATCGGCTCGCTGCTGCTGCTGCCGGTGCTGCGCACCCGCGGGCACTACGCGGCGGTCGTCACCATCGCGTTCGCGCTGCTGCTCAAGACCTTCCTCGAGGTCAACGACGTGCTCGGCGGGCCGCAGGGCCTGCAGGTGCCGGGCATGAAGATCCTCGGCTGGTCGTTCAACGACAACATCGAGCTCGGCGGGATCACGTTGTCGTTCTACATGAACTACTTCGTCGTCGCGCTCGCGCTGCTCATCTGCGCTTTCATCCTGGTGCGGCGTCTCGAGCGCTCCTGGATCGGCCTCAACCTCGACGCCATCCGGCTCGACGAGGTCGCGGCGAGCTGCTTCGGCCTCGACATCGCGCGCTGGAAGGTCACGGCCTTTATCAGCGGCAATTTCCTGATCGGCATCGCCGGCGCGTTGTTCGGCATGGTCGGCAGCTTCGTCGCGCCGAACAACTACACCTTCGCGGACTCGCTCATTCTGGTCTCGATCCTGCTGCTGGGCGGCATCGGCAACCCGTGGGGGCTGGTCGTTGCGACGCTGATCGTCGTCGTCGTCCCCGAGAAGCTGCAGACCATCCAGGAGTATCGCTTCCTGCTGTATGCCGCGCTCGTCATCGCCGTGCTGCGCTTCCGCCCCGAAGGCCTGCTGCCGCGCCCGGTGCGCCGCTATTTCTCGAGGGTGCCGCGATGACGGCGCTGCTCGAAGCCGCCGCCCTCACCCGCCGCTTCGGCGGCGTGGTGGCGCTCGACCGGCTCGATCTCGCGGTGGCGTCGAACGAGATCGTCGGGCTCATCGGCCCGAACGGCTCCGGCAAGACCACGTTCTTCAACGTCGTCACCGGCATCTACGCGCCCGACGATGGCCGCGTCAGCTTCGGCGGCACCGACATCACCCGCGCCACCTCGCGCGCGATCTATACGGCCGGCATCTCCCGCACCTTCCAGCGCTCGCGGCTGTCGCTGCCGCTGTCGATCTTCGACAACATCATGATCGGCAACCACAACCGGCTGACGCAAGGCCTGTGGTTCAACCTGATGCGCCGCCGCGCCTTCCGGGCCGAGTTCGAGCGCAGCGTCACGGAGGTGCGCGCCCTGCTCGACGTGTTCGAGCCGGAGCTGTCGAGCCGCATGTTCGAGCCGGTCGCGGGCCTCCCCATGATCGACCGCCGCCGGATCGAGATCTGCCGCGCGCTGATCAGTGCACCCAAGCTGCTGCTGCTCGACGAGCCCTCGGCCGGCATGACTCACGACGAGACCCGCGAGCTGATGGACGACATCTTCCTGGTGCGCGAGCGCAACCGCGATCTTTCGATCGTCATCGTCGAGCACGAGATGGGCGTGATCGAGCGCATCACGGACCGCTGCGTGGTGCTGAACTTCGGCCGCAAGATCGCCGAGGGCCCGTACCGCGCGGTCGCGGCCGACCGCCAGGTGCAAGAGGCCTATCTCGGAGTGGCGCAATGACGGGCCGGCTGGAGATCGAAGGCCTGGTGACCGCCTATGACCGCGCCAACGTGCTCGAAGGCGTCTCGCTCACCATCGAGCCCGGCCGCATCACATGTCTCCTGGGCTCTAACGGCTCCGGCAAGACCACGCTCATTCGCTCGATCCTGGGCCTCACCCCGCCGCGCGCCGGCCGCATCGTGTTCGATGGCTTGGACATCACCGGCCTTGCCACCCACAAGGTGATCGCGGCCGGCATCGCCTGCATCCCCGAAGGCCGCAAGGTGTTCCCCAAATTCACCGTCGAGGAAAACCTGCGCCTCGGCGCCTATCAGGAAGCCTCCGACGCCGTGACCCAATCGCGCATGGCCGACATCCTCCGCATCTTCCCGCGGCTCGCGGAGCGTCGCACCCAGCTCGCCGGCACCATGTCGGGCGGCGAGCAGGCCATGCTCTCGATCGGCCGCGGCCTGATGCGCGCGCCCAAGCTCTTGCTGATCGACGAGCCGTCGCTCGGGCTCTCGCCGCGGCTCGTGAAGGAGAACTTCGACATCATCCGTGACATCAATGCCCGCGGCATCACGGTGTTTCTGGTCGAGCAGAACGTCCATCAGACGCTGGCGATTTCGCACCAGGGCTACGTGCTGTCGAAGGGCAAAGTGGCGGCAAAGGGGACGCCGGCGCAGCTGGCGGAGAGCGATGAGGTCAGGGAGGCGTATTTTTCGTGAGGCGGCTTGTGCTTGAGGCAAGCACAACGTTAGCAAATCGCTCCAAGCTTATTGCGGAGGGACTGCGGGATTTCCCCCGCTTGTCAAACCGATTGGATTGTCGGGCATAAGTAATGCGCTCGCGCGACGTCCCAACTCCACTAATCATGATTTCTGTCCCAATAAGAAACCTGGGAAACTATCGGCGGTTGTCTAAGTACATCCGCTTGATCTCGCTTAAGTAGAGAGCTTTTTTTACTCAACCGCTACAAATGACAGGTGTCCCAAAAGTGTACATTTAAATCCTCCCATATGTTGGGATGTTTTACTGCGCGGTGTGCTATATTTTGGGGTAAGAGCCAACGTGAAAAAAATGCGCCTCATAGCTGGTACAATGTTCCTAAATTCGAGTTGTAAAATGCATTATCCCAGCTAGCGTGGTTGTTCTGACATAAGACAGAACATAATGAGAATGGGGTCGGGGTCGCCTCGTTTTGGAATGCAGAGAACGCTAAGGAGGGTAGACGGTCATGAGGACCGTTGCCAACCAGTTGCTAGGAATATTTTCTGCCTGCACGATTGCTAGCGCACCGTGTGGGGCTACATCTATTACGCCACTCGACAGGGACGGAATTTGCGCCAGTCTAAGGGCGGAAGCCCAAGAAGAGGGCAAGATCCACCTGCAAACTCGTATCGGAGCACTGAAGTCTTCCGACACTGCAACATATGCAGATGTCGCCGGTGGAACCGTAGAGGCGTATTACATCGCGCGGCGCTCTGGCGCGGCCATCAACCAACGTGCAGCGATTAGCGTCAAATTGGTCATCGACCAATTTGAGCGGCAAAATGCTGTTGGCCTCTATAATAATCTTTGGCAACCCGGCAAAACGGGCATCTGCGGCAGTGTGACCTTCGCCGCCTATCAGGCCTATCATCAAGGCGGCTTAATTCAGAGTTGTCTGGAGTACAATTTCCATAATCCGGTTGGGCATTCGTTCAAGACGAATGAGCCTATCAGCAGGCTTCAAACATTTTTGTTTCCTGAGCCACTGCTCGGGAAACTTGCATCTGCTTGGCGTTCTTCGAGCGAACCTCCTCGCAAGCGGATGTCGATGATTTTTAATTATTCGATTCCGGACTCTGGATATGTTTGCATCCAGATCAAGTTCACGCCGGCAGGCGATATGAAGGCGCTTGATCTGTATGTCGACGATCTCTTTGTGAACGAATTTTATCAGACGTATCCAACCCTACATTTTACAGCCAAGAAGCCGTAAGCAGCCAATTATGGTCGATGTACCTCAGGATGAGGAGAAGCCAAAATATTCTGTTGCTCGCCGATGGCTGCTGAGTTTCTTCAACGAGCTGAACCAAACGAGCTTGGATTTTTGGGACAGACAAGCGTCAAAAAGCGGAACGTTTTCGCTTACGGTGGCAATTTGCCCGCTGGTGATAGCCGCTCGAGGCCGACACGCTTCATTTTCTGACATGTCAGATGCAGTTACGGTCAGCCTCGTTGTTTCGATTTTTTGTTTGGCGACTGCACTTGTCGCCTGCTTTTTGACCGAGCCTCCGCAGTCGTGGAATCGAAATTCCATCTCCAAAGCGACCAAATGCCATAAGCTATTTGCTATCGGCCTTCTTCTTTCGCTCGCATCGATCTATACGAATAAATGGCTTTCGTGGTCCCCGAAGATCATTCGATATTTCGATCTCGATGCTTGCTACGATGAGGTTTGCTTTGCGGAGATAGTCTGGGCATTTGCAGCGCCCGGCGCTTTAGTAGCGCTCTTCGGAGTTCTCATACTGTCGAGTCGACACTCGACGTTTAGACACACGGTCCTGCAAGGCTCAATTGTTGCGCGTCTAAAGCTCTTTGCTTCAGCGTTCACGTTTGCTGCCGCTGTTCTATTTTTGACCATACTAGTCTTCTTTGGAGCCCCCGGACCGAGCATGGCTGGATTCAATACACTTCTCGAATCGGTAAAGACGTTTCGTGCCTCGAATTTCTGAAACGTTTGTAGCCGCGTGCCCATGACCCACCAGCTCCTTGGATTTAACTTCAATTTCCCAGAGTAAAATCACCGCGATTCGCTTGGTGCGAGTTTCCTCTGTCCCCAGTGAATTCACACTCCAAACGGCAATAATCTTTTCTTCTTCCTCAGCCCGTGTACGACGGCCATGCCTTGCTCAGTAGAGGGCGCTTCATGAGGCGATCATGCTGCGGAGCAGGGTGTGGCGCCCGAGGTTCTGGCCACGCATCCAGAATCCCGGGTCGTCTCGGACCACCGCCCGCGCCGTCGCAAGACGGGGCTGCCCTTTAAGGGCTGGACGTGGACGGGCTGAAGGGCGGCGCGAAAGTGCCGTCTGGATAGGGGCGAGGTTGTGCTCGTCTGCCCGCGCCCGGAAGAGCGGTCCCGAGCCGAGAGACGCCGCAAGTGGGGCGCCGGAAGGCGCTTTTGCTACTCGCGCCTTTCGGCGCCCATCCCTCATTGGAGGGGAGGAAGGAAATGAAGGCGGCGCCCCGCGCCAGCTTTTTACGGGGCCGATGAATCACGCCCATATAACGGAAGGAGCGGCGAAAATGACCGGGACCCGAACCGGCGCCCACCCGCGCCAAAACCCCTTCCCCATCCACCGCCCGGCCTCTACAACAACCGCCCAATGACCGCAGAATCGCAGAATTCCGACCGTTACAACGCCCGCGACGCCGAGGCGCGCTGGCAGAAGACCTGGGACGAGCGCGCGATCTTCAAGACCGCGAACGACGACCCGCGCCCGAAATACTACGTGCTGGAGATGTTCCCCTATCCGTCGGGGCGCATCCACATGGGCCACGTCCGCAACTACACGATGGGCGACGTGGTGGCGCGCTACAAGCGCGCCCGCGGCTTCAAGGTGCTGCATCCGATGGGCTGGGACGCCTTCGGCATGCCGGCCGAGAACGCCGCCATGGAGCGCAAGGTCCATCCGAAGGCCTGGACCTACGCCAACATCGCGGCGATGAAGAAGCAGCTCCAGTCGATGGGGCTGTCGCTCGACTGGAGCCGCGAGGTCGCGACCTGCGACCCGGCCTATTACAAGCACCAGCAGCGGATGTTCCTGGACTTCCTCAAGTCCGGCCTGGTCGAGCGCAAGCAATCGAAGGTGAACTGGGATCCGGTCGACATGACCGTGCTCGCCAACGAGCAGGTGATCGACGGCCGCGGCTGGCGCTCCGGGGCGCTGGTCGAGCAGCGCGAGCTGACGCAGTGGTTCTTCAAGATCAGCGACTACGCGGAGGAGCTGCTCACCGCGCTCGATACGCTCGACCGCTGGCCGGAAAAGGTCCGGCTGATGCAGAAGAACTGGATCGGCCGCAGCGAAGGTTTGCACGTGCGCTTCGCGCTCGATGCCAAGACCACGCCGGCCGGCGAAAGCGAGATCGAGATCTTCACCACGCGGCCGGACACGCTGTTCGGCGCGAAGTTCGTCGCCATCGCGCCGGATCATCCGCTGGCGAAGGCCGCGGCTGCGAAGAATCCGAAGCTCGCCGAGTTCATCGAGGAGTGCAAACGCCGCGGCACCGCACAGGCCGAGATCGACACCGCCGAGAAGATGGGTTTCGACACCGGCATCCGCGCCGTGCATCCGTTCGACGACAAATGGCAGCTGCCGGTCTACGTCGCGAACTTCATCCTGATGGACTACGGCACCGGCGCGATCTTCGGCTGCCCGGCGCACGACCAGCGCGACCTCGACTTCGTCAACAAGTACGATCTCGGCAATGTGCCTGTGGTGCTGCCGCCGGGCCAGGACCCGAAGACATTCGTCATCACCGACGTCGCCTATGACGGCGACGGCACGATGATCAATTCGCGCTTCCTCGACGGCATGACCATCGAGCAGGCCAAGGACGAGGTGGCGAAGCGACTTGAGGTTACCTCACGGGGTAACCGTCCGGTCGGCCAGCGCCAGGTGAACTTCCGCCTGCGCGACTGGGGCATCTCGCGGCAGCGCTACTGGGGCTGCCCGATCCCGATCATCCATTGCGACTCGTGCGGAGTAGTCCCCGTACCCGTGAAGGACCTGCCGGTGGAGCTACCCGAGGACGTCACGTTCGACCGTCCCGGCAATCCGCTCGACCGCCATCCGACCTGGAAGAACGTCGCGTGTCCGCAGTGCGGCAAGGCCGCGCGGCGCGAGACCGACACGATGGACACCTTCGTCGACTCGTCGTGGTACTTCATCCGCTTCACCGATCCGTGGATCGCGGACGCGCCGACCGAGCCGAAGATCGCGAATTCATGGATGGCGGTCGATCAGTACATCGGCGGCATCGAGCACGCGATTCTGCACCTGCTCTACTCGCGCTTCTTCACCCGCGCGATGAAGAAGACCGGCCACGTCAATCTCGACGAGCCGTTCGCCGGCCTGTTCACGCAGGGGATGGTGGTGCACGAGACCTACGCCAAGGAGAACGGCGAATGGGTCACGCCGGCCGAGGTGACGATCGACGGCGCCGAGGGCGGCGCCCGCACCGCGAAGCTCACCGCGACCGGCGAGCCGATCAAGATCGGCGGCATCGAGAAGATGTCGAAGTCGAAGAAGAACACCATCGACCCCGACGATATCATGGCCACCTACGGCGCCGACGTGGCGCGCTGGTTCATGCTGTCGGACTCGCCGCCGGAGCGCGATGTCGAATGGACCGAGCGCGGCGTTCAGGGCGCCTGGCGCTTCACCAACCGGCTGTGGCGGCTGGTCGGCGAGGCCGCCGAGATCGCCAAGCAGGCGCCGGCCGCGCGGCCGGACTCGTTCAGTGAACCAGCGGCGGCGGTCCGCAAGGCCGCCCATGGTGCATTGGCCAAGGTCACCGACGCGGTCGAGAAGCTGCACTTCAATGTGTGCGTGGCGCACATTTACGAGTTCGCCAATGCGCTGGGCTCGGCCGTCGCCAATACGAAGACGACCCCCGACTTTGCCTGGGCGGTGAAAGAGGCGGCCGGCATCCTGGTCCGGCTGTTCCACCCGATGATGCCGCATCTGGCCGAAGAGTGCTGGGCCGAGCTCGGCCACAAGACCTTGGTCGCCGACGAGGCCTGGCCTACACTGGAGCCCGAGCTCCTGGTCGAGAACACCATTACTTTACCGGTGCAGATTAACGGTAAGAAGCGGGCCGACGTGACGGTGGCGCGGGATGCGCAGGCGCCTGAGATCGAAGCCGCGGTGCTGGCGCTCGATGCGGTGCAGCGGATCCTGGAAGGCAAGCGCCCGAAAAAGGTCATCGTCGTCCCGCAGAGGATTGTGAATGTGGTGGCTTGAGCGCCATGCCGCGATGTTGAAGCCCGCCCGTCTGGCGGGGGTCTTCGCATTGGCCGCGATGCTCGGCGGCTGCTTCCAGCCGCTGTACGGCGAGCACACGCTCGCCGGCGGACCCGGGCTGAAGGCCCGCATGGCCGCGGTCGACGTGTCCATTCCCAACGTCCCGAACGGCACGCCGCTCGCTCGCATCGCCAACGAGGTCCGCAACGACCTGATCTTCGATCTGCAGGGCGGCTCGGGCGGCACCACGCCGACGCACCAGCTCAAGATCCAGCTGACCAGCACCAACCAGCAGGTCATTGTCGACATCCAGACCGCGCGCGCCGACGTGCAGCAGTTCGGCATCAACGCCAGCTATTCGCTGATCGAGAAGGCCTCCGGCAAGCAGATTATCACCGGCGACACCTTCGCCCGGGTGTCCTACGACAACCCCGGCCAGGCGCAGCGCTTCTCCAACGCGCGCGGCCAGCGCGATGCGGAAAATCGCGCCTCGCGGCAGATTTCGGATTACATCAAGGCACGGCTCGCGAGCTATTTCAGCGCCGGCGCTTGAATGGTTGCCATCAAGAACAGAGATGCGGACGCGTTCGTGGCGCGGCCGGCGGCCGCGCAGCCGATCGTGCTGCTGTACGGCCCGGACGCGGGCCTGGTGCGCGAGCGCGCGGAAAAAATCATCAACGCCTCGGTCGACGACGTGAACGACCCGTTCGCGCTGGTGCGGCTCGAGGGCGACACGCTGGCGTCGGAGCCGTCGCGGCTGGTCGAAGAGGCCCACACCGTGCCGCTGTTCGGCGGCAAGCGCGCCGTGTGGGTGAAGGGCGGCAGCCGCAACTTCGCAGCCGCGGTCGAAGCCGTGGTCAACGCGCCGCCGACCGACTGCCGCATCGTCATCGAGGCGGGTGACCTTCGCCGAACGGCGCCGCTCCGCACGATGTGCGAGAAGGCGAAGGCCGCCGCGGCGATCGGCTGCTACATCGACGGCGAGGCCGATCTCGGACGGCTGGTCGATGACGAGATGCGGCAGGCCAAGCTCACGATCGCGCCCGAGGCGCGCGCCGCGCTGGTGTCGCTGATCGGCGGCGACCGTGCGGCCTCGCGCGGCGAGATCCGGAAGCTCGCGCTTTACGCTCACGGCCAGGAGCGCATCGGGTTGGACGACGTGCTGGCGGTGGTGGCCGACGCCTCGGCGCTGGCGCTCGACGCGGTGATCGATTCGGCGTTTGCCGGCAAGACCGCGGACCTCGAAGCGCAGTTCGCCAAGGCGCTCGCGGCCGGCACAGCGCCCGGCACGATCATGTCGGGCGCGCTGCGCTTCATCGCGCAGCTGCACAAGGCCCGCCTCGCACTCGACGGCGGCGACAGCACCGACGAGGCGATGCGCGCGTTCATTCCGCCGGTGCATTTCACGCGGCGCTCCGCAATCGAAGGCGCGCTGCGCAGCTGGACCTCGCCGCGGCTCGCGCGCGCCATGGAGCAGCTCGGCGAAGCCGCGCTCAACGTGCGCAAGACGCCGGCGCTGGCGCAGGCCTTGGCGCAGCGCGCCCTGTTATCGATCGCAATGACGGTGCGCCGAAGGGAGCGGTAAAATGCAGGCGAAACAACCGCGCTGGTGTGTCGCTCTTCTGCTCGCACTGACGTTTGTGTTCGCCGCACCGGCTGCGCCTCACGCGCAATCCTATCCGAGCAAGACCATCAAGCTCGTGGTCCCGTTCGGACCCGGCGGGCCGACCGACGTCGCGGCGCGCGTCGTCTCGCAGGTTCTGCAATCCGCGCTCGGCCAGTCCGTGGTGATCGAGAATCGCCCCGGCGCGGGCGGCGCGACCGGAACGAAGTCGGTCGCCACCGCCGATCCTGACGGCTACACGCTCCTGATCGGCACCAGCGCCACGCTCGGCGTGGTGCCGGCGCTGGTGAAAAATCCCGGCTACGATCCGGTCACGAGCTTCGCACCGGTCGCGAAAATTGCCGACAGCACCACGGTGCTGATCGTGCATCCGAACTTTCCGGCGAACTCGATCAAGGAGCTGGTCGCTTACGCAAAAGCCAATCCCGGCAAGCTCAGCTACGCCTCAGCGGGTGCCGGCAACCAGACGCATCTTGCGGCCGAGCTGCTCAATGCGCGGACCGGCATCGGCGCCGTGCATGTGCCCTACAAGAGCGGCGCCGAGATGGTCACCGCGGTGCTGGGCGAGCAGGTGCAGATGTCGTTTCCCGACATCTCGATCCTGCTGCCGCTGATCGCCGAGAAAAAAGTGAAAGCGCTGGCGGTGACGAGCGGCACACGACATCCGCAGTTGCCAGGTGTGCCGACCATGGCCGAGAGCGGCGTGCCCGATTACGTCACCACGTTCTGGACCGGCGTGATCGTGCCGGCCGGCACGGCGCCGGACATCGTCAACAAGCTCAACGCCGCGATCAACGACGGGCTGAACACGCCGGCGATGCGCGACAGCCTCGCCCGTGTCGGCGCGGTTGCGGCGCCGGGCTCGCCGGCGGACTTCGCCAACTTCATCGCGAGTGAAACGAAGAAGTGGAGCGTGATCGCCCAGACTGCCGGGATCCCGATGCAATGATGCCGCAGCGTCAGCGCAGCTTCGGTCCGGCTTCGAGACGCGCGATCACGTCGTCGAGCTGCTCCAGCGTGCGGTACTTCACTTGCAGCGAACCGCTGCCGCTCGCGCGATGCGAGATCGTCACCGTGAGACCGAGCGCGTTGCCGAGCCGCTCTTCCAGCGCTGCGGTGTCGGCATCCTTCGCCGCAGCCGCGGCGGCCTTGCCGCCCGTCGCCTGCTGGTTGTTCAGCTTGCGCGCGATCGCTTCGACCTCGCGCACGTTGAGCTCCTGGTTGACGATCTGGTCGGCGAGCTCTTCGGCGTTGCTCTGGCCGACGAGCATGCGCGCATGACCGGCGGTGAGCTTGCCCGAGTTGATATAGGCCTTCACCTTCTCGGGCAGATTCAAAAGCCGCAGCGTGTTGGCGATGTGGCTGCGGCTCTTGCCGACGATCTTCGCGATGTCTTCCTGCGTGTGATTATATTCCTTGGCCAGCGACTGGTAGCCGGTCGCCTCTTCGAGTGCATTGAGATCGCTGCGCTGGACGTTCTCGATGATCGCAAGCTCGAGCGCTTCGGCGTCGCTGACGTCGAGCACCACGATCGGCAGCTCGTGCAGGCCCGCGCGCTGCGCGGCGCGCCAGCGCCGCTCGCCGGCGATGATCTCGTAGGCATCGGCGCCGCGTGCCCGCACCACGATCGGCTGGATGATGCCGCGCTCGCGGATCGAGTCGGCGAGCTCGCCAAGCTCGGCTTCGGAGAACAGCTTGCGCGGGTTGCGCGGATTGGCGCGGACGAATTCGATCGGCACCTTGCGCTGATTGCGCGCGCCGCGCTCGCCCGCCTGCGACTCGACGCCGACGTCGCCCATCAGCGAAGCGAGGCCGCGTCCGAGCCGTGAGCGTGCTGCATCGTCGGCCATCGCGGCCTCCTGCGGAATCATCTTCACGTCGTCACCTCATGGTTCTTGGTCATCGCCGACGATTCGGCAATCCGTCCTCTTCGTGCAGAGGACAGTGCGCGGCTCTCAGCCGCGCGTGACGCCAGCGCTTCCTTCACTGGCGCGTGTCCTTTTCGGAAAACCGGTACCCACTTTTCCGGAACACACGTCAGCTCGCCTTCAGCTCTTTCTCGCGCTGGATGATTTCGGTCGCGAGCCGCAGATAGGCTTCGCTGCCGACACACTTGAGATCGTACACCAGCACCGGCTTGCCGTAGGACGGCGCCTCGGAGACGCGCACGTTGCGCGGGATGATGGTGTCGTAAACCTTCGGGCCCATGAACTCGCGGACATCGGCGACGACCTGGTTCGACAGGTTGTTGCGCGCGTCGAACATGGTCAACACGATGCCGTGGATGCTGAGCCCCGGATTGAGCGTCGACTTCACCTGCTCGACGGTCTGCAGCAATTGCGACAGGCCTTCGAGCGCGAAGAACTCGCATTGCAGCGGCACCAGGATCGCGTTCGACGCCGCCATGGCGTTGACGGTGAGCAGGTTCAGCGACGGCGGGCAGTCGACCAGCACGTAGCTGAAGTCGCCGACGCCGACGAACTTGCCGTTGTTGAGCGGCGTGATCGCTGAGCGCAGCCGGAAGGCGCGATCGCGCGCCTGGCCGATCTCGAGCTCCAAACCCGAGAGGTCCATGGTCGAGGGCGCGAGCGACAGCCGCGGCACCGCGGTGGCGACGATCGCTTCGCGCAGCGGCGCCTCACCGACCATGACGTCATAGGTCGAGACCCGGCGATTGCGCCGGTCGATGCCGAGCCCGGTCGAGGCGTTGCCCTGCGGATCGAGATCGATCACCAGCACGCGCTCGCCGATCGCAGCGAGCGCGGTGCCGAGGTTGATCGCCGTCGTGGTCTTGCCGACGCCGCCCTTCTGGTTGGCGATGGCGAGCACCCGCGGCGGCTTGGCCGGCTCGGTGCGTTCGGCGAGCACCACAACCGACGAGTCCGTCGGCTGGAGCTCGACCGGGACCGAGGCCGAGTCGGCCTGGGACGTGACGGTTTCGGGCGACGGCACCGCGGGCAGCGGCGGGATGCGATTATCGTCTTGATCTGACATGACAATTCACGACTTTTCTGATCGGCGGCGCAGCTTCGTCACGGCGACAATCCGGCTTTCCGGGTTGGTCTTGCTCGGTACGAGACTCGCCTCGATGTTCCAAGATTTAGATGCCTTCGTCAATTCCGCCTCTACATCTTGTCCCTTGGGAAACAGCCCCAAGGCACCAGTTCGCAGCAGCGGGGACGCAAGCTTGAGCAATTCATCTAGCGGGGCCAGCGCGCGTGCGGTGACAACGTCTGGCTTGAATTGGAGGTTCTTCCCGAAATCCTCAATACGCACAGGATGGACGACGGCCGGCACTTGAACTTGCTCGGCGACTTCGCGCAGGAACGCCGCCTTCTTTCCGATGCTCTCTACGAGGTGGACCTCGGCACCCTGCTCGCCTGCCAGCGCGCAGGCAATCACCAGTCCCGGAAAGCCGGCACCGGAGCCAAGATCGATCCAGCGCTTGGCACCCGGAGCGAGCGGCAAGAGCTGAAGCGAGTCGGCGATGTGCCGGGTCCAGACCATCGGCAGGGTCGAGCGCGCGATCAGATTGGTGTGCGCGCTCCACCGCAGCAACAGCTCGACCAGCCCCTCAAGCCGCTCCTGTGTTTCACGTGAAACAGGCGTGAGCATGAGTGCCGCCTCGCGATCGGCCACCAGGTCGGATGCTGTGATCTCGGAATGAACGCGCTCGGACATGGCCCGGCTCTTTAGCCTCAGGCCGCCGGGCGGCCCTTGTTGCCGCGGCGGACGTGCGCCACCAGGAGGGTCAGCGCAGCCGGGGTGATTCCGTCGATGCGTCCGGCCTGGCCGATGGTGCGGGGTTTGTGCGCAGCAAGCTTCTGCCGGATCTCATGCGAGAGCCCCGGCAGGGCCGCGTAGTCGAGGCCTTCAGGAAGCACGAAGCTCTCGTCCTTGCGATAGGACTCGATGTCCGCGGTCTGACGGTCGAGATAGACCGAGTATTTGGCGTCGATCTCGAGCTGTCCGGCGATCTTGGACGGCAGATCGGCCAGCTCCGGCCAGATCCGGGCGATATCGGTCATCTCAAGGGTCGGATAGGAGAGCAGATCGAACGCCGTCCGGCGCTGGCCGTCATGCTTGAGCTGGACGCCATAGCCGGCGGCCTCGTTCGGCGTGATCGCGAGCGATTGGGTCTTGGTCCGGGCAGCCTCCAGGGCCGCGATCTTGTGCTCGAAGTGCTTGCGGCGCTCCGGACCCACGCATCCGACCGCAATACCCTTCCCGGTCAGGCGCTGATCGGCGTTGTCCGCCCGAAGCGTCAGCCGGTATTCGGCCCGAGACGTGAACATCCGGTATGGCTCGGTGATTCCGCGGGTCACGAGATCGTCGATCATCACGCCGAGATAGCCTTCGGCACGGTCGAAGACGATTTCGGCGCCCTCGCCCGCACAGGCCGCAGCATTCAGGCCGGCGACCAGGCCCTGGGCCCCCGCCTCTTCGTATCCGGTCGTACCGTTGATCTGGCCCGCCAGGAACAGCCCCTTCAGCCGCTTGGCTTCAAGCGTATTCTTCAGCTCCCGCGGATCGACGTGGTCGTATTCGATAGCATAGCCCGGCCGAACCATCCGGACCTTCTCGAGGCCCGGGATTGTCGCCACCAGGGCGAGCTGCACGTCCTCCGGCAGCGAGGTCGAGATGCCGTTCGGATAAACGGTGTCGTCATGGAGCCCTTCGGGCTCCAGGAAGATCTGATGGCCGTCCCGTTCGCCGAACCGGACGATCTTGTCCTCGATCGACGGGCAATAACGGGGGCCGCGGCTCTGGATCTGGCCGGAATACATCGGCGAGCGGTGCACATTCGCCCGGATCACCGCATGGGTCTCCGGTGTCGTCCGGGTGATGCCACATTGGATCTGTGGGGTCTCGATCCTGTCTGTCAGGGTCGAAAACGGCTCCGGTGGATCGTCGCCGGGCTGCATCTCCACCGTGGACCAGTCGATGGTCCGGCCATCGAGCCGCGGCGGGGTGCCGGTCTTCAATCGTCCGAGCGCAAAGCCGATCCGCTCAAGGGAGCCAGACAGGCCCATGGCAGGCGCCTCCCCGACCCTTCCGGCCGGCGTGGTCTGCTCGCCGATATGGATAAGACCCCGGAGAAACGTGCCGGTGGTCAGGACCACGGCGCCGGTGCCGAATTCGCGGCCGTCAGCCAGCCGGACGCCGGTGATCCGGCCCTGGGCGGTGACGAGCTCGTCCGCCTCGCCCTCCAGCACGGTCAGATTGGCGGTGGCGCGGATCGCACGCTGCATCGCCGCGGCGTAAAGCTTGCGGTCCGCCTGGGCGCGAGGCCCTCGCACGGCAGGACCCTTGCGCCGGTTCAGCACCCGAAACTGGATACCGCCCTGGTCGGCGACCCGGCCCATGAGGCCGTCGAGGGCGTCGATCTCGCGAACCAGATGGCCTTTGCCGAGACCGCCAATCGCAGGGTTGCAGGACATCGCGCCGATGGTCGCGAAACGGTGGGTGAGGAGGGCGGTCTTTGCGCCCATGCGCGCCGCCGCGGCCGCGGCTTCACAGCCGGCGTGGCCGCCGCCAATCACGATGACGTCGAAGCGCGATTCCATGGGCAAATCTCGAATGGCGCGCTTTTACCGGAGCGGGCGGGGCGGGTCAAAGAATCCTGAGTCCGATGTTTCACGTGAAACACGGGCCGGCCGCTTCCTACTTCCCAATGCAGAAATCCCGGAAGATGACGTCGAGGATGTCCTCTACATCGACCCGGCCGGTCAGCCGGCCCAGGGCATTTGCTGCGATCCGAAGCTCTTCCGCGATGATATCTTCGCGGCCTTGCGCTCCCTCGGCCAGCGCGGCCAGGAGCGCCTCGTCCGTGACCTCCAAAAGCTGGCGCTGCCGCTCGCGGCTGACCAAGGCCGGTTCCGAGCCGAAAAATTCAGCGGCATATTCAGCTAGCCGATTCATAAAAGAACTGAATCCATGTTCATCTTTATCTGATACATAAAATAGTATATCCTGTAATTCATATGGTTGATTTATATCTTCATCTTTTGTACTTTCATCCAAATCAACCTTATTTTCCACGAACCACATGTGCCGGGCTCTGGGCGAGGGAGTCTCAAGACGCAATAGATCCGACGTGGTAATGTCTTCGACCCACACCACCAGGTCCGCCGCCTCGGCCCGCTCCATCGCTCGACGAACACCCTCCCGCTCCACTGGATCGTCGCTTTCCCGCATTCCGGCCGTATCCAGAACAGTGACCGGATAGCCGCCCAGGTCGAGATGAACTTCGATGACGTCGCGGGTGGTGCCGGCGATCGGTGAGACGATCGCGGCTTCGCGCCGTGCGATCCGGTTGAAGATCGTCGACTTGCCGGCATTGGGTGGACCGGCAATGGCGACGACCAGACCGTCGCGCAGCCGTTCGCCGCGTGACGCGCCGGCCAATGCTGCAGCAATTTCCGCATCGAGCTCTGCAGCAATTTTCAGCGCCGGGCCGACCAGGTCCTCGGGCACGTCGGCCTCATCGGAAAAATCGATCCGCGCCTCGACCAGCGCGAGCGCCTCGATCAGCCGCTTCCGCCAGTCTTCGGCGCGGTCACCCAGGAGCCCTTTGAGCTGGCGATAGGCTTGGCGCCGTTGCGCCTCGGTCTCGGCACCGATCAGATCGGCCAGCCCTTCGACCGCGGTGAGATCGAGATGGCCGTTCTCGAAGGCGCGCCGGGTGAACTCGCCGGGCTCCGCCATCCGCAAGCCTTCGATCCGGCCGAGCGCCCCGAGCACCGCTGCGAGCACCGCCCGGCCGCCATGCAATTGCAGTTCGGCGGTGTCCTCCCCGGTCTCGCTTTTGGGCCCCGGAAACCACAGCGCCAGCGCTTCGTCGATCACTTCGTTAGTGGCGGGATCGCGCACGCGCGCCAGCGCGGCCCTGCGCGGCTCGGGAATTTTCCCGGTCAGCGCCTTCAGCGCACCGCCGGCGCGGGGGCCCGACAGCCGCACCACGGCAATCGCAGCCGGGAGCCGGCCCGAGGAGAGGGCAAAGATGGTGTCGTTCGACGAAGCCATGCGCAGGCATGTAACGCGAATGGCGCGACGACGAAATCCCGGGCAGCAGCCGCATGCTCGGCTCAGTCTCCACCGCCCCCACCGCAGCCGCCGCCACCGCAGCTTCCGCCGCCGTCTCCGCCACCGCCGCCATCGCCACCACCGTGGCCGCCGGCATCGCCAGCACCGTCACCAAATCCAGCGGTGCCGCCGTCGAACGCCGCGCTCGAAAAATCGCCGCCGCAATAGACCTCTGCGGTGCCGCCGGCGCGCAGCGCTTCGCAGCGGCGGTGATAGACGAAGCCGTTCGGAATGTTCAGCTTGGCATCGAGCGCGAACAGCAGCGGCAGCCGCGTCGGATTGCGCGGATCGATGTTCTCGTATTTGCAGCAGTACCACCATACACGGCGCAGGCCCGTGTTGCTCTTGCGATCCTCGCTCAGCACCATCGCGGGCGTGTGATGCATGAAAGAGCCGAAGGCCTTGCGGCAGAAGCTTTGATACTCGCGCGTGTAGAGAATGAACTCGTGCCAGAGATCGTCGGCGACGCGCGACGGCATCGACACGAAGCTCTTGCCGCTCATCAGGTAAGCAACGAAAAACTGACGCAGGCCGCGCGACACCAGCGCGGTGTCCTTGCGATCGAGTTCGGGATAGTGCTTGCTGAGCTTGTCCAGCAGGCCCGGCGGCCACCCGTAAGTGCGGATGAATTCGGCGCGGCGCAGCCGCAGCAATGAATCCCGAAACAGCAACAGCGCCACCAGCCCGGCAACGCCCACGAAGACCCACATCGGCATCGACGCCCCCTCGTCAGCACGAGCCCGATCGAGAGAGCATACACGCAATCCTTGCGCGGCAGAGCACGACAGCGCGTACGCGTGTGTGCACGCGCTCATCATTCACAACGCGACGCATGCGCCTTCCGCAAAATTAAAAAGCTCGGGCGTTCGGCCCGAGCTTTCCTTTCGAAGAACGCATCGATCGGACCTGCAGCTAACGCTGCAAGCTGATCCCGCCGGACTTATTTTACCTTGAGATTTTCTGCCGATTCCCTGCCGCGATTGGCGACAATTTCGTACTCAACGTTCTGGCCTTCGTTGAGCGAGCTCAGCCCGGCCCGCTCGACTGCGGAGATGTGCACGAACACATCCTTGCCGCCGCCTTGCGGTTGGATAAAGCCGTAACCTTTGGTCGGGTTGAACCACTTCACAGTGCCTGTAGCCACTCATAGTCTCCAAGTGTCAAAAAATTCGCGCCCCCTTTCGGGGCCGCGTTGCCTCACCGAGGCGCCCACTACATAGACTGGTATGTCTGCCGCGGCTATCCCGGACCGAGAATTATTACGTCCAGGAACCGGTGGCCCAACGTCGCATTTAACTTAAAATACAAGCATGTCCGCTCATTCGATGAACCCAGCCAGCCCTGAAAATCGCCTCGCCGGCGAGACCAGCCCCTATCTGCTGCAGCACAAGAACAACCCGGTGGCCTGGTGGCCCTGGGGGCCTGAAGCACTCGGGGAGGCGCAGCGCACCAACAAGCCCATCCTGCTGTCGGTCGGCTACGCGGCCTGCCACTGGTGCCACGTCATGGCCCACGAGAGCTTCGAGGACGACGCGACCGCAGCCGTGATGAACGAGCTGTTCGTCAACATCAAAGTCGACCGCGAGGAGCGGCCGGACATCGATCAGATCTACATGTCGGCGCTGCATCACCTGGGCGAGCAGGGCGGCTGGCCGTTGACCATGTTCCTGACGCCGAAGGGCGAGCCGGTCTGGGGCGGCACGTATTTTCCGAAAACGTCCCGATATGGCCGCGCGGCCTTCGTCGATGTGCTGCGCGAGGTGTCGCGGCTGTTCCGCGAAGAACCCAGCAAAATCGGGCAGAATCGCGATGCCCTGATGGAGCGGCTGGAGACGAAAGCACGGCCGGCCGGCAAGGTCGTGATCGGCTCGGCCGATCTCAACCAGCTCGCGCTGCAGATCGGCGGCGCGTTCGATCAGCGGCATGGCGGGCTTCGCGGCGCGCCGAAATTTCCCAACGCGGCGCTTTACGAGCTGGTCTGGCGTGCGGGCCTTCGCACCGGCGACGACCGGTTCTTCAAGCTGATCGAGCACACGCTCGACCACATCTGCGAGGGCGGCATCTACGACCACCTCGGCGGCGGCTTCTCGCGCTACTCGGTCGACGAGCGCTGGCTGGTGCCGCACTTCGAGAAGATGCTCTACGACAACGCGCAGCTGCTCGAGCTGCTGCCGCTGGCCTATCGTCAGTCGGGCAATCCGCTGTTCCGGCAGCGCGCTGCCGAGACCGTCGGCTGGCTCGCCCGCGAGATGACCACGGCCGAAGGGGCGTTCTCGGCGTCGCTCGACGCCGACTCAGAGGGCGAGGAGGGCAAGTTCTACGTCTGGTCGCTGGCGGATGTGGAGCAGACGCTCGGTCCCGATGCTGCGTTTTTTGTGCAGCATTACGACGTGACCGCCGAAGGCAACTTCGAGGGTCATAATATCCTCAACCTACTCAATCACTTACCGCGCAGCATGAAAGACGAGGCCAGACTGGCCGTGCTGCGGCAGAAGCTTTTCATGCTGCGGGAGAAGCGCATCCGGCCGGGGCTCGACGACAAGGTCCTGGCCGACTGGAACGGCCTGATGATTGCGGCACTGGCTAATGCGGGCGCGATGCTAGGGGAGCCCGAGTGGATCGCCCGGGCCGATAAAGCCTTTGATTTTATTGCAAAATCCATGACCCGGGGCGACCGCCTGGGGCATTCCTGGCGCGACGGCAAGTTGCTTTATCCGGGCCTGGCGTCGGACTTTGTCTGCATGATCAAGGCGGCGCTGGCCCTTTACGAGGCCACCGGGCGCCGCGACCGGCTGGACCAGGCGCTGGCTTGGCAAAAGGCTTTCGACGCCGCCTACGCCAATCCGCAGAACGGCGGCTACTACCTCACCGCCTCCGACGCCGAGGGCCTGGTGGTGCGGCCGGCCTCGACCACCGACGACGCCACGCCCAACCCCAACGCGATTGCTGCGCAAAATCTGCTGCGCCTTGCTGCGCTCACGGGCGACGACCAGTGGCGCGAACGCGCCGACCGGCTGATCGACGGGGTGCTGTCAGCATCAGCCGACAACCTGCTGGCCCATGCGGCGCTGCTGAATGCGGTCGACCTGCGGCTCAACGCCGCCGAGATCGTCGTCACCGGCCCGGACCATGGGCGTTTCGCGGAGGCCGCGCTGCAGCTGCCCTATCTCAACCGGGTCATGCTGCGGGCGCCGTCGGCGGATGCGCTGCCGGCCAGCCACCCGGCGCAGGCCAAAATTGCTGCAGGGCCAGCAAGCGCAGCATTCGTGTGCGTGGGCGAGACGTGCTCGTTGCCGGTCAACGATCCGGCCAAGATCGCCGAGGTCGTCGACGCGATGCGGCCGCGAGCGGGCTAGTGCGCTTCCGCCGAAATTAAAGCGCGCTTACGCAACAGGCACACTGTCACCCCCGCGCTTGACGCAGGGATCCATGACCCAAGTTCAATAGGAAGTCCTAGGTAAGGCTTCCTGAGCCGCACCCGCTCATGGATCGCCGGGTCAAGCCCGGCGATGACACCGCCTTGTGGCCTGTATGCGAGCCAACCGGATCGTCGTTCGGAAGATTAATGCGCGCGCCGGGGTGCGCGGCCGAGCCGCGCCGCAGCCGATTTCTTGATCTTCGGCTTCTCGACTTCGACCTTCGAGCCGCTGCCCCACAGCACCGGCACCCAGGCGTTGACGTAGTTGCGCGCCGCGGCCTCGGTGGTGCTGTCGGCGAGCGTGGTCAGCCGGAATTTCACGAACTTGTTGTTCCAGGACGTCACGCAGAGATAGCCGTCCTGGGGCTTGGCGCCGTCGCGCGTCAGGTGGAACGCCGCACACTGGAAGCGGGTCCGCTTGGCGCTGTCCTCGATGGTGAAATTTCGCTTGAGATAGACCTGGGCGTAAATGCCCCGCGGCTGCGCGAAGAACGTGTCGGCCCGGGCGCGCTCGAACTCGGCGCGCACGATGGCCGATTTCACGTCGTCCGGGATCGCCGCACGCTTGAGATCGTAGATGAACACGTCGAGCTTCCAGCCAGACTGCGAATAGTCCAGGCCGTAGCCGTCGCCGGGCTTCAACTTCTCGAAATTCGTCGAGTCGTTGAGGGTGAAGCCGGAAATTTCCTCCGGCGCCCTGAGCCCGAACACCGAAACTGACGCGACTCCGAACGCCGGCGCGGTCGCGACGGCGGCCAGCACCAACGCGATGGCGGCGGTCCGGAGTGCTCGCATCAAGTATTCATCGACTCAAAGAATTCGGCGTTATTCTTCGTACTGCGCAATTTATCGAGCAGGAAGTCAATCGCATCCATGGTTCCCATCGGGTTAAGAATCCGACGGAGGACGTACATTTTCTTGAGCTGCTGGGCGTCGGTGAGCAGCTCTTCCTTGCGGGTGCCGGACCTCGTGATGTCCATGGCCGGGAAGGTGCGCTTGTCGGCCACCTTGCGGTCGAGGATGAGCTCCGAGTTGCCGGTGCCCTTGAACTCTTCGAAGATCACCTCGTCCATGCGGCTGCCGGTGTCGATCAGCGCCGTGGCGATGATGGTCAGCGAGCCGCCTTCCTCGATGTTGCGCGCCGCGCCGAAAAAGCGCTTCGGCCGCTGCAGCGCGTTGGCGTCGACGCCGCCGGTCAGCACCTTGCCGGATGACGGCACGACGGTGTTGTAGGCGCGGCCGAGGCGGGTGATCGAATCGAGCAGGATCACGACGTCGCGACCATGCTCGACCAGGCGCTTGGCCTTCTCGATCACCATTTCGGCGACCGCAACGTGGCGCGAGGCGGGCTCGTCGAAGGTCGAGGACACCACTTCGCCCTTCACCGAGCGTTGCATGTCGGTGACTTCTTCCGGGCGCTCGTCGATCAGCAGCACGATCAGGTAGCACTCGGGGTGATTGGCGGTGATCGAATGCGCGATGTTCTGCAGCAGCACGGTCTTGCCGGTGCGCGGCGGCGACACGATCAGGGCACGCTGGCCTTTGCCGATCGGCGCGACGATATCGATAACCCGGGCCGACAGGTCCTTCTTGGTCGGATCGGCGATTTCCATCTTGAGCCGTTGCTCGGGATAGAGCGGCGTCAGGTTGTCGAAGTTGATCTTGTGCCGCGCCTTCTCGGGGTCTTCGAAATTGATCGTGTTGACCTTGAGCAGCGCGAAATAACGCTCGCCGTCCTTGGGTGAGCGGATCTGGCCGTCGACGGTATCGCCGGTGCGAAGGCCGAAGCGGCGGATCTGGGAGGGCGAGACGTAGATGTCGTCGGGGCCGGGGAGGTAATTCGCCTCCGGCGAGCGCAGGAAGCCGAAGCCGTCGGACAGCACCTCGACGACGCCTTCGCCGATGATATCGACCTCTTTGGTCGCGAGCTGCTTGAGGATGGCGAACATCAGCTCCTGCTTGCGCATGGTGCTGGCGTTCTCGATTTCCTGCTCCTCGGCAAAAGCCAGAAGCTCGGGCGGGGTTTTGGATTTCAGGTCTTGGAGTTTCATTTCCCGCATGCGGGGATGTCCTATGGGAGTGACCGCCGTCGTGAAAAACGAACGAATACGGCGGAACGTTCAGGAAGGGCGCAGGTCTTGGGTTGTCGGCTTGAATTGAGGGCCTAAACCCTGATGCGGCGGTTGGACCGGAAACTTAGGCGCCGGAACTCGACGGCATCCGCCTGCGTTCGGAGGGATTTCGTAAATATACGGAAAAACAGGCGAATTCGCAAGGGTGGCGGCTGTGGGCAGTGCAAAATCGGGCGCCGTCAGAACGGTTTGACCACCACCAGGATCACGATCAGGATCATCAGGACGGTGGGCACCTCGTTGATAATCCTGAAAAATTTCTGGGTTTTGCGGCGCCGGTCGGCGGCGAAATCCTTGACGTAGCGGCTCAACATCCCGTGAACGCCGGACATCAGGATCACCAGCAGAAGCTTGGCGTGCAGCCAGGGCGCCTTGAACCAGCCACCCTGGTAGGCGAGCCACAGGCCCAGCACCCAGGTCAGGATCATCGCCGGGGTGATGATCGCCCGGAGCAGCCGGCGCTCCATGACCTTGAAGGTCTCGGACTGGATCGAGCCGACATCGGCCTCGCAGTGATAGACGAACAGCCGGGGCAGGTAGAGCATCCCGGCCATCCAGGCGATGACCGCGATGATGTGGAAGGCCTTCAGCCACTCGTACATGGAAACGTCCGGATCCGTTCTGTCGCCGCCGCGCACCCCATAGCACAGACCACGCGGCGCGCGCGAAATCACATCAGCCGCCAACGCGGCGGATCATCTGCTCGACGTGAGAGATCGGCGTGTCCGGCAGGATGCCGTGGCCGAGATTGAAGATGAACGGTCCAGTCGAAAACGTCGCCAAAATCGCATCGACACTCCGATCGAGTGCTATCCCGCCCGCGCGCAACACCAACGGATCGAGATTGCCCTGCACCGGCACGCGGTCCTGGATCGCGTCGCGCGCAAAGGCGAGATCGATCATCCAGTCGAGCCCGACCGCATTGATCGGCACGCGCTCGACGTAGCGCAGCAGATTGCTGCCGGCACCGCGCGGAAAGCCGATGATCCTGGCATCTGGCACCGCCTTGCGAACGCCCGCAACGATGCGTTGCGCAGGCGCGATGCACCAGCGCTCGAACTCATACGGCGGCAACACACCAGCCCAGGTGTCGAAAACCTGCACCGCATCGACACCGGCCTGTAATTGCCGGACCAGATAGTGAATCGAGGCCTCGACCAGCACGTCGATGAGACGGCTGAACGCATCAGGATGCCGATAGGCGAACAGCCGCGCCGGCGCCTGATCGGGCGTGCCGCGGCCGGCGATCATGTAGGTCGCGACAGTCCACGGCGCGCCGCAGAAGCCGAGGAACGTCACGTTCGGCGGCAGCGCCGCTTTCACGAGGCCGATCGTCTCGTAGACCGGCGCCAGCACATTGTCGTCAACCGCATCGCGGATGCTCGCGATCGTAGCCGGATCGTCGATCGGTTCGAGCAGCGGGCCTTCGCCCGCGGAAAATCGCACGCTGCGGCCGAGCGCCTGCGGGATCACCAGAATGTCGGAGAACAAGATCGCGGCGTCGAAACCGAAACGGCGGATCGGCTGCAGCGTGACTTCGGCCGCGAGCTTCGGCGTGAAGCACAGATCGAGGAAGCCGCCGACCGTGTTCCGGATCGCCATGTACTCCGGCAGGTAGCGTCCCGCCTGGCGCATCAGCCAGATCGGCGGCACGGCCTGCCGCTTGCCGTCGAGCACGTCGCGGAGCGGTTTATGCACGGGCTCTCCGGTCACCTTCACTTCACCTCTAAATACTAGATTCTTAGTGTTAGTGATTCTTAGGCGGTGGTTTTGACTCACGACTCGTCATCCCCACACGATCCACGGCGACACCTTCTGTCCCCAAGCGCCCGGAGACCTGCTGTGGATTGCTTTGGATAGCGATTCCGGCAGTCATTTCAAAGCGTAATCGGCTCTGCGCCGGCGGAGGCCAACGCGTCCATTCAGGCTCGCCCGCAATCCTCAGCACCATGTCGGCCGCCTCTCCAAACCGCACCAGTGTGGACGGTTTGGCGGGTTGTTGGACCGAAGTGCTTGCACCGCCCCGGAAGGCGTGGCCTTTTCCTAACCCGATCCACAGGCCGGGCGGCCGTTATCCATATGCCTCATCGCGGTGCCAGCTACTTCCATCTGCATCTCGTCTCGGACGCGACCGGCGAGACGCTGATCACGGTCGCGCGCGCGGCTGCCGCGCAATACACCAGCGTTTCGCCGGTCGAGCACATGCATCCGCTGGTCCGCTCGCACAAGCAGCTCGACCGCGTGCTGGTCGAGATCGAGAGCTCGCCGGGGATCGTGCTCTACACTCTGCTCGAGAAGGATCTGGCGACGCGGCTTGAAACCACCTGCCAGAATCTCGGCGTGCCGTATCTCTCCATTCTGGGTCCGGTGCTGCAGCTGTTCCAGTCCTATCTCGGCGGTGAGAGCAAGCCGCGCGTCGGCGCCCAGCACACGCTCAACGCCGAATATTTCAAGCGCATCGATGCGCTGAACTACACGATGCTGCACGACGACGGCCAGCATGTCGACGATCTCGAGCATGCCGACGTGGTGCTGATCGGCGTGTCGCGTACCTCGAAGACGCCGACCTCGATCTATCTCGCCAACCGCGGCGTCAAGACCGCGAACATTCCGCTGGTGCCGGGCGTGCCAACGCCGCCCAATCTCGAAACCTTGGCGCAGCCGCTGGTGGTTGGCCTGACGGCGAGTCCCGAGCGGATCGTGCAGATCCGGCAGAACCGATTGCTTGGGCTGCGCGCCGAGCACGACGCCGACCAGTATGTCGACCGGCAGGCCGTCGCCGGCGAGATCGCGGCGGCGCGCAAGCTCTGCGCCAAGCACAGCTGGCCGATCATCGACGTCACGCGCCGCTCGATCGAAGAGACCGCGGCCGAGGTCATGGCGCTGCTCGCCGAGCGCCGCCGCCTGTCGCCGCAATAATCGAAAGTCCGTGAACCATGCCGTTGTGGCTTGCCGCTGATCCTTTGATGCTTGCTTCGAAAAGCGCGTCGCGACGCGCGGTGCTGGAAAGCGCCGGCATTCCGATCGATATCGAGCCGGCCGATGTCGATGAGCGCGAGATCGAAGCGCGCGCCGGCTTCGACGATCCGGGCCGGGTCGCGGCACTGCTGGCGCGCGAGAAGGCCAAGGCGGTGTCTGCCAAGCATCCGGGCCGCATGGTGCTCGGCGCCGATCAGACGCTCGCGCTCGGCAAGCGCCGCTTCTCCAAGGCGCCGAACCGCGCGGTGGCGCGCGAGCAGGTCGCGGCGCTCCGCGGCAGCACCCACACGCTGCATTCGGCTCTGGCCGTGATGCGCGGCGGTGCAGTGCTGTTCGAGACCGTCGATGCCGCGCATCTGACGATGCGGAATTTTTCCGACGCGTTCCTCGACAGCTATCTCGACGCCGTCGGCGACAAGGCGCTGTCGAGCGTCGGCGGCTATCAGCTCGAAGGCATGGGCATCCAGCTGTTCGAGCGCGTCGAAGGCGATCACTTCACGGTGCTCGGCCTGCCGCTCTTGCCGCTGCTCGGCTGGCTGCGCCAGGCCAAGCTCTTGACGACGTGAACCCGATGTTCGTGATCGGCCTCACCGGTTCCATCGCGATGGGAAAGTCGACCACGGCGCGGCTGTTCGCCGAGGAGGGCGTGCCGGTGCACGACGCCGACGCCGCGGTTCACAGGCTTTACGAGGGCGACGCGGTCGCGCCGATCGAGGCGGCCTTTCCGGGTGTCACCAAGGCCGGCAAGGTCGATCGCGCCGCGCTCGGCCAGCGCGTGGCCGGCAATCCGGACGCGCTCAGGCTGCTCGAGCAGATCGTGCATCCGCTGGTGCGGGCCACCGAAACCGAGTTCCTCAAGGCGGCCGAAGCCTCCGGCGCCAAGGTCGTGGTGCTCGACATTCCGCTGCTGTTCGAAACCGGCGGCGACAAGCGCGTCGACGCCGTCGTGGTGGTCTCGGCGCCGGCGCAGATGCAGCGCGCGCGGCTCATCGAGCGCGGCATCGACATGGAACGGCTCGAGGCCTTGCTGGCGCGCCAGATGCCGGACGCGGAAAAGCGCCGGCGCGCAGATTTCGTGGTGGACAGCTCGCAAGGAATTGAGCACGCGCGGACTCAAGTGCGCCAAATTCTCACGGCAGTCGCTAAGATGCCGGTCCGGCGCAACTGATTCTCTTTTGCGCGCCGAGACTATCCAGAGACCACGATGCGCGAGATTGTCTTCGACACCGAAACCACCGGCCTCGATCCCAACACGGGCGATCGGCTGGTCGAGATCGGCTGCATCGAGCTGGTCAACCGGTTCCCGTCCGGCCGCACGTTCCATTGCTACTTCAATCCGGAACGCGACATGCCGGAAGCGGCGTTCAACGTGCATGGATTGAGCATTGAATTTCTCAAGGACAAGCCGCTGTTCGCCCACAAGGTGGAAGAGCTGATCGAATTTCTCGGCGATGCGCCGCTGATCGCGCACAACGCCATGTTCGATCTGACCTTCCTCAATGCCGAGCTCGGCCGCGCGAAAAAGGCCGTGGTCAGCCGCGAGCGCCTGATCGATACGCTGATGCTGGCGCGGCGCAAGCATCCGGGCGGCTCAAACAAGCTCGACGATCTCTGCTTGCGCTACAAGATCGACAACTCCAAGCGCGTCAAGCACGGCGCCTTGCTCGACGCCGAGCTGCTGGCCGAGGTCTATATCGAGCTGATCGGCGCGCGGCAGGTCAATCTGGACCTGGCCGCCACGGCGACCAGCGTGGTGGAGACGCGCACCGTCACGGCCACGATGCTCACGCGCCCGGCGCCGCTCGCGCCGCGCATCACCGATGCGGAGCGCGCCGCGCACCGCGAATTCGTCGCGACGCTCGGCGACGAAGCGATCTGGAAAAAATATTTGCCTGCAGAACTGTCTGCAGAAGAGCCCGCCGAGCGGGCCGCGTCGTAGCGGCCGCTTACTCTTGCTTGGGCATGATCTATTCCGAAAACCGCTTCACACTTTTCGGGATCATGCCCTAGGCGGTCCCCGCGCCGACCATGCCGGGCTGCTCCTGCGTCAGCCGCTGCTGATACAGCGCCAGGAAATCGATCGGATCGAGCAGCAGCGGCGGGAAGCCGCCGTTGCGCACCGACGTCGCGATGATCTCGCGCGCGAACGGGAACAGGATGCGCGGGCATTCGATCATCAGCACCGGCTGAAGATTTTCCTGCGGGATGTTCTGGATGCGGAACGCGCCGGCGAACACCAGCTCGATGTTGAACATCACGCTGCCGGCTGCCTCGGCCTTGCCCTCGAGCCGCAGCTCGACCTCGAAGTCGGTGCCGCCAAGCTGCTTGGCGCCGACATTCACCGTGATGTTGATTTGCGGCTGCGTGTTCTGGCCGAGCGACTGCGGCGCATTCGGATTCTCGAAGGAGAGGTCCTTGGTGTACTGCGCAAGCACCATGAGCTGAGGCACGCCGCCCGCGCCAGGAGCCTGAGCCGGACCGCCGTTGGTATCACTCACTGAAACTCTCCATCGATTGAAATCGCGCGGGCAGTGGCTAACACGCCGCCCGGAACCGGACAAGAACGCGCGGCGCAGTCGCTGCGCCCGTCATAAATGTTTAATCCGGTTTCGGCTTTTTGGACCGGCGGGGAAGCTTGCGCTCCGGCACCTGCTTCCACTCATCGGGTGAGAGGTCGATCACGGAAGGATCCGTCCGGCTTCGGCCCGTGGTGCCGGTCTGGAGCCAGCTCTCGAATCGGGCACGGAACACGCCGCCGAGCCAGCGCCGCACCGGCGCGATCACGAGCACGGCGCCCACCAGGTCGGTGAGGAACCCGGGCAGGACCAGCAGCAGCCCGCCCAACACTGTCAGGAAGCCGGCACTGTTCATCTCGCTGGCGGTAATTTCGCCATCCGCGACCGCAACCCGGAAACGGGCAATTCCGCCGCGGCCGCAATGTCGCAGCACCAGGATGCCGGCCAGCGTGGTTGCGACCATCAGCAGCAAGGCGCCCGCAATCCCGACGAAGGCCGCGACCAGCACGAATGCTGCAATTTCTGCTGCCGGAAGCAGGAGAATGGCAAGGATAACTCGTTTCACCATGAGCCGAATTCCGATGGCGGCCGAGGTTGGCGTGAGGGTCCGGATCGTTTATGGTCGATCCGAGGCCAGTCAGTCGCTCATAAACGATTGGCGCGCCTCTAGATGGCCGCAGTCGCGTTCCTAGATTATACCTTTAGGACGGCGTCGCGTGCCCTGGTTGACGCGCCCCGCCAGGACGAGCGGCAGCCGCCTCGGGAGCTTGCGATACGTGTTTGATATTTACACCATCATCTTCCTGGCGCTGGCGGTGTTCATCTTCCTCCGGCTGCGCAGCGTGCTGGGTCAGCGGACCGGGCGCGAACGCCCGCCGTATGACCCGTATTCGTCCGCGCGCGACGCCATGCGGCCCTCGGCTGACGGCAAGGTGGTGGCGCTGCCGGGACGCGCGCCCGACACCCAGAAATCCTCCGAACCGGTGGAGCCGGCCGATCGCTGGAAGGGCATCGCCGAGAATGGCTCCGCGCTCGCCGCGGGCCTCGATGCCATCGTCCGCGAGGACAAGAGCTTCGATCCCAAGCATTTCGTGACCGGCGCGCGCGCCGCCTATGACATGATCGTGACGGCGTTTGCGGCCGGCGACCGGCGCCAGCTCAAGAACCTGCTCGGCCGCGAGGTCTATGACGGCTTCGAAACCGCGATCAAGGAACGCGAGCAGCGCGGCGAGACCGTCGAGTCCCGCTTCGTGTCGATCGACAGCGCCGATCTCATCGGTGCCGAGCAGCGCGGCAAGACCGCGCAGGTCACGGTACGTTTCCACTCGCAGCTCGTTTCGGTGACCCGCGACAAGCAAGGTGCGGTCATCGACGGCAACCCTGACAAGGTCACCGATGTGACCGACGTCTGGACCTTCTCGCGCGATACGACGTCGCGCGACCCGAACTGGAAGCTGGTGGCAACTGAAGCGGGGCAATGACGTCCGGTCGGGGGTCTGGCCATCTCAAGGCAGGACTGGTTGGCGGCGCGATGCTGATCGCCGCGAGCGCGGCGGATGTTACCCACGCTGAAGGCCGCAACCCGCTGAAGATTGCCGACGCTCAATACGAGCCGGCGCTGTTCACCGACATCGACGGCTGGGCCGACGACGACCACGACGCCGGCTTCGCGTCGTTCCGCAACAGCTGCAAGGCGTTGCTGCGCAGCACGGCGGCGTCGCGCGAAGGCCAGCCGATGCGGACCGCGCTCTACAATATCTGCGTCAAGGCAGGCGACGTCGACACCAACAAGCCTGGTGCCACGCGTGCGTTCTTCGAGAACAATTTCACGCCGATGCGCATCTCGCCGCTCGGCACGCCCGACGGCTTTCTCACCGGCTATTACGAGCCGATCGTGCAGGGCACGCGCGAGCACGCGAAGGGCTATGACTGGCCGCTTTACCGCAAGCCCGACAATCTGCTGCCCGGTGGGCGGATGATGATCGCGGGCGCCGCGGTCGGCAAAAAGAAAGCCCGCAAGCGCAAGCTCGTCGCCTATCACGACCGCTCTGCGATCGACGACGGCGTGCTGGCTGGACGCAATCTCGAGATCTGCTGGCTGAAGGATCCGATCGACGCCTTCTTCATCCACATCCAGGGCTCGGTGCGCGTTCGGCTGGAAGACGGCCAGACCATGCGGCTGAACTACCAGGCCGCCAACGGGCATCCGTACTACGCGGTGGGCCGCTATCTCATCGAGCGCAAGATCGTGTCCAAGGAAGAGATGTCCATGGACCGCATCCGCGACTGGATGGAACGCAATCCGAAGGAAGGCGAGGAGCTGCGCCGCCGCAACAAGTCCTATGTGTTCTTCCGCGAGACCAATCTTAACAACGAGCAGGAGCCGCTGGGGGCGCAAGGCATTTCGCTGATGCCCGGCCGTTCGATCGCGGTCGACCGCAATCTTCATGTCTACGGCACGCCGTTCTTCATCTCTGCCGAACTGCCGATCGAGACCGAGCAGTCGACCACGCGCTTCCGCCGGCTGATGATCGCGCAGGACACCGGCGGGGCGATCGTAGGTCCCGCGCGCGCCGACCTCTACTTCGGCGCCGGCGACGAGGCCGAGAGCATTGCCGGACGCATCAAGAATCCCGGACGCTTTGTGATGCTGGTGCCGCACGAGCTCGATCCGAGGGTGCTGAAAGGCGACATTCCGCTGCCGCGTCCGCGCCCGACCGAGCAGCAGGTCCGCGAATTCAACGACGGCCTGGCCAAGATCCTGGCTGCGGAAGCCAAAGACGAGAAGCCGGTCAAGGGCGTGGCTGCTGCGGCCAAGAAGGCCGGCGGCAAGGCCTCGAAGAAAGAAGCGGCGAGCGAAGGCGAAGACGACAGCGCGGCGAAGAAGCGCAAGTCCAAGCACAAGGGATGAGCCGGCGCCGGCTGAGCGACGAGGAAGCCACGCTCTGGCAGGGCGTCATCCGCTCGATCTCGCCGCTGCGCCGATCGAAACGCAAGCCAGCGGTTGAACCGGCTGAAGCAGAAAAGCCTCCCGCGAAAGCGCGATCGGCCTTGGTGCACAAATCGGCCAGCCGGCCGGCACTGGTCGCGCCGCCGCTGCCGCCGAAACCTCCCACGCCGCCACCGCTTGCGCCGCTTGGCCGCAAGCTCAAGCAGCGCATTGCGCGCGGCACGCACGCCATCGATGGCCGGCTCGATCTGCACGGCCATACTCAGTCCGAGGCCCACGATGCGTTGCTGCGCTTTCTCGCAAGCCGGCAGGCCCGCGGCGCCAAGTTGGTGCTGGTGATCACCGGCAAGGGCGTGCGGGGCGGTGACTCCTTTGCGGAGCGCGGCGTTCTCAAGCGAATGGTGCCGCTCTGGCTCGGGCTGCCGGAGTTCCGGCAACTGGTGGTCGGCTTTGAGACCGCGTCGATCGGTCATGGCGGCGAGGGCGCGCTGTACATCACGCTCAGACGGGGCCGCTAGGGTTTCGTCCATTATAACAAAGTTACAATCGCTCTTGCCGGGCGCTCGGAGTTGTTGTGTTATAAACTAGACGAGTGGGACCTTTTATTTAAACGAAGTTATAACGCCACGGAGCCGCCCGGTGAAAAGCCAGGTCCGCAAGGTCGGAAACTCTCACGGGGTCATCATCCCGAAGCCGCTGCTGGACGAGGTCGGCATCGTGGATGGCGACGTGGTGACGCTCAAGGTCAACAAGAAGGGCCGCATCGTGCTGGCACCGGTCCGGGCCGAGGTCCGGGCAGGCTGGGCGGCGGACAGCAAGGCATTGGCGCAGGCCGGCGAGGCCGGCCGCGTCTGGCCGGAGCGGCAAGGAAACAGCCGCTAAAGTGCGATTCAACATCACAGAGTCACTTTGGGCAGATCTGGGTCCCCGCTTTCGCGGGGACGAACGGCTGACAGTTTGGCGAGCTCTCTCCCCGTTCGCCCCCGCGAAAGCGGGGACCCAGGGCGACAGCCTCGATTTGAGTGGCTCTGAGCCTGGGGGCCTCCGATGGTGAGCCGCGGTGACGTGTGGCTGGTGCTGGCCGCGGATGCAGGTGTAAGCGCGGGGCCGCATCCTTGCGTGATCCTGTCGCCGCCGGAAATCCATGACTATCTCGGTGTGGTGACGATTGCACCGATCGGCCAGAGCAACAGCCGCGCGGCCTATCGCGTGCCGGTGACGCTTGCGGGCCAGCCCGCGGTGATCCATCTCGACCAGATCAAGACGGTCGAAAAACATGCGCTGACGCGCCAGACCGGCACCGTCGAGCGCAAGACGCTCAGCACCGCGCTCGCAGCGTTGCGCGAGATGTTCGCCGAGTAGATCGGCGCTCCAAGTTATAACGAGCTGAAGTTATAACGCAGCTACTCGGCCGCCTGCGCGGTGACGTGCTGGCGGAAGCGCGGCATGACCTCTTGGGCAAGGAGCCGCATGCCCTCGCGCTCCCAGGCTTCGTTCGGGCCGCCCCAGTCGAGACCGATCTGCAGCAGCGTGCCGAACGGGCCGATGCGGTCGCGCAATGCGACGAGCTTGTCGAGCACGCTGCGCGGCGAGCCGTGGATCACGCATTCCTTCATGATGGCCTCGGGCGTGCACGCCTCGTCCGACATCTCGGGGTCCGGCTTGATCATCCAGAGGCGCTTCGCGGCCGCGATCGCCTTTCGCATGTAGCCGCAGTAGTAGCGGTTCGAGGCGCGCTCGCCGTAGACGCGCTCCTCGGCCTCCGCATCGGTTGGCGCGACGATCATCAGCCGCGACACGCGCCAGTCTTCGCTCCTGGCGCGGGAGCCTGCCTCGCGGCGGGCTTCGCTGTAGGCCTGCCAGTGGTTCGCCACCGCATAGACCGGAGCGACAGGTCCGGAGATCACGCCCCAGCCCTTGGAACCGGCGAGCTTCGCCGACGCCGAGTCCGGGCTCGCGATCGAGATGTGAATCGGCGGATGCGGCTTCTGCAGCGGCTTCGGCATGAAGCCCACGCCGAGTTCGGGCATGATCGCCTTCTTGATCTGCACGTTCCAGAATTCGCCGGTGATGTCGTAGGGCGGATCCTGCGCCCAGATGCGCAGGATCATGTCGATCGATTCCATGAACTGGCGCTGCCGCGCCGCCGGATCGATGTTGAACAGCTCGAAGTCCGAGGCGAGGCCGCCGGAGCCGACGCCCATCAGGAAGCGGCCGCCGCTCATGTGATCGAACTGCGCGCATTCGGCCGCGACGATCGCCGGATGGTGATTGGGCAGGTTGATGACCGCGGTGCCGAAGGTGAGGTTCCGGGTCTGCGGCACGAGGCCGGCCAGGAACATCAGCGGCGAGGGAAACGGCTCGGTGGTGGCGGAGAAATGCTCGCCCATCCAGAGCTCGTCATAGCCGAGCTTGTCGGCGAGCAATGATTTTGCCGTGTCCTCGGCGAGCGTTTCGGACATGGGCCGGCCGGGCGGATGCACCGGCATCATGAACATTCCGAGGCGCATGGGCGGCTTGTCCTTGGGCATGCACTATTTTTGCGCGCCCAAGTCTATCGGATTTTCGAGCCACGTCGAACGACCGAAAGCCGCCGCCCGATGGGCGACGGCTCATCAGCTCCAAACCTGCAATAGCGGCTTAGAGCTTCTTGCGCTTCTTCTTGGCCGCCTTGCGGGCCGCATAGCGTTCGTCGCGCCGGGCCTTCTGCTCGGCCGCGAGTGCGGCTTCCGCTTCGAGTTGGCGTGCGGCTTCCTCTTCGGCCGCGATGGCGGCGAGCCGCTTAGCCTCGGCTTCTGCGGCCGCGGCGGCCGCAGCCTCTCGGACTGCTTGAGCGGCGAGCTCGGCCTCGCGGGCCTTCCTCTCGGCCTCGCGCTCGGCTTGGCGAGCGATGCGGGCCTCGTGGATCTTGGCCCGCTCGGCCAGCTTCTCGGCGAGGTTCGGGTCCTGGACTGCAGCGCGGAAGCGCTCCAGCATCTGCTTCTTGGCGGCCGCAGCCGCATTCTGACGGTCTTGAAGATCGGGAGTTCTGAAAGCCATGGATGTTCCGATTGTGCGGCGTCACAGTGCCGCGGAGAGGGCACTGATATAGCGGCCCTGTATCAGAAAACAAGAATTCCGTTGCTCGCGGTTCCCGCCTGAGAACAGCTTTAAGTGGCGGGGCTTCGCTTTGATTTCCACCGGGATCGAGTGGAATTTGTTGTCTGCGAGATCACAGGATTCGGCGCCATCAGGCAGCGTTGAGCGGCTCGCATTCCAGTCATTCCGGGCGCGTAGAGCGCAACGCAACTGTCACAGAATGAACCGGCTGAGGTCGGTATTCTTGGCGAGATCGCCAATGTGGGTCTGCACATAGGCGGCGTCGACCCGCACCGTCTCGCCGGAGCGGTCGGTGGCGGCAAACGAGATCTCGTCGAGGATCCGCTCCATCACGGTCTGCAGGCGCCGCGCGCCGATGTTCTCGACGCTCGAATTCACCGCCACTGCGACGTCGGCAATGGCGTCGATGGCGTCCTCGGTGAACTCCAGCGTGACGCCCTCGGTGCCCATCAGCGCGATGTACTGCTTGATCAGCGACGCCTCGGGCTCGGTGAGAATCCGGCGCATGTCGTCGCGGGTCAGCGGCTTGAGCTCCACACGAATGGGCAGCCGGCCCTGCAGCTCGGGCAGCAGGTCCGACGGCTTCGACAGATGAAACGCGCCCGAGGCGATGAACAGGATGTGGTCGGTCTTCACCGCGCCGTGCTTGGTCGACACCGTGGTGCCCTCGATCAGCGGCAGCAGGTCGCGCTGCACGCCCTCGCGCGACACGTCGCCGCCGACCCGGCCGTCGCGCGCCGTGATCTTGTCGATCTCGTCGAGGAACACGATGCCGTTCTGCTCCACCGACCTGATGGCTTCCTGGGTCACCTGGTCCTGGTCGAGCAGCTTGTCGGATTCCTCGGCGACGAGAATCTCGTGGGATTCCTCGACCGTGACGCGCCGGGTCTTGGTGCGGCCGCCGAGCTTGCCGAAGATGTCGCCGATGTTGATCGCGCCCATCTGTGCGCCCGGCATGCCGGGAATCTCGAACATCGGCATGCCGCCGGCGCCGGCCTGGGTCTCGATCTCGATTTCCTTGTTGTTGAGCTCGCCGGCGCGGAGCTTCTTGCGGAAGGCGTCCTTGGTGGAGGCGCTGGCGGTCGGCCCGACCAGCGCATCGACCACGCGCTCCTCGGCGGCCTGCTCGGCGCGGACCTGCACGTCCTTGCGCTTCTTCTCGCGGGTCAGCGCGATGCCGACTTCGAGGAGATCGCGGACGATCTGCTCGACGTCGCGGCCGACATAGCCCACCTCGGTGAACTTGGTGGCCTCGACCTTGATGAAAGGCGCGCCGGCAAGCTTGGCGAGCCGCCGCGAAATCTCGGTCTTGCCGACGCCGGTCGGGCCGATCATCAGGATGTTCTTGGGCAGCACCTCTTCGCGCAGCCTGTCCTCGAGCTGCAGGCGGCGCCAGCGGTTGCGCAGCGCGATCGCGACCGCGCGCTTGGCGTCGGACTGGCCGACGATGAAGCGGTCGAGCTCGGAGACGATTTCGCGGGGGGAGAAGTCACTCATTGCGTTACTGGTTTCCGTGTTGTTTCAGCCGGTAAACACCGATCCATCCGGCAGATTGATGCTGTAGCTCTCGTAGCCCGTGTCGTCCGGGCGGAGCGTCAGCACCGAGCCTTCGTCGAATTCGAACGACAGAATCTTGTCGTCACTGGCTTTCAGTTCAACCACGCGGCGTCCCATCAACGAGAGGATTCGCGCGCCGAAGGCCACGATGATCTCCTGATTGTAGATTTCGGTGCGGCCCTGCGAGCGAAACTCGACGCTGCTCTCGACCGTCACGGTGCGCGCCTCGTTGTTGAACGCGAGCGTAACGCCGAACTTCCAGACCATGACGCTGGTCAGCTCCGCGGCCTTGAAGCTTTCGAGGTCGGCAAGCGAAGCGGGCGGAATTGGATCGTCTGCGCTCATGGCATCCCCGCGTCCCGAAACATCAGCAGCGCAATGCCATCCGGCGTGTCGACCAGGCGGTCCTTGCTGAAGCCTGCCTTCTCATAGGCGCGGATGGCGCGAGCGTTGTCCGGATCGGGATCGATCACCACGCGCGGCGTGCCATTCGCGAGCAGCCTTTCGGCGAAAGCGCGGACAAGCGCCGAGCCGTGGCCGTGATCCAGCATGTCCGCCTCGCCGATGAACTGATCGAGCCCGCGCGTGCCTTGCGGCTGCGGGCCGAAGCCGGTGTGCCAGGCACCGATGTTGTAACATTGTAGATACGCGAACGGCCTCGCCTCTGTTGCAACAATGAACTGCGCCATGTCGGGATGGCCGAGATCGCCGCTGACCAGCTCGAACTGCTCGGCCGGATCGTGCCACCACGCCGAAACGTGCGGCGTTTCGAGCCAGCGCCGGATCAGCGGCAGGTCGGCGGGGGTCATCGGTGTGAACTCATACCGGGCCGCCGTCATGGCTCACGCCTTTAGCGTCTCGATGGTGACGTTGCGGTTGGTGTAGACGCAGATGTCGGCCGCGATATCGAGCGATTTGCGCACGATGCTCTCGGCATCGAGGGGCCCGTCGACCAGCGCGCGGGCGGCGGCGAGCGCATAGTTGCCGCCGGAGCCGATGCCGATCACGCCGGCCTCAGGCTCCAGCACGTCGCCGGTGCCGGTCAGCACCAGCGAGACGTCCTTGTCGGCGACGATCATCATGGCTTCGAGCCGGCGCAGATAGCGGTCGGTGCGCCAGTCCTTGGCGAGCTCGACCGCCGCGCGGGTGAGCTGGCCGGGGTACTGCTCCAGCTTGGCCTCCAAGCGCTCGAACAGCGTGAAGGCATCGGCCGTCGCGCCGGCGAAGCCGCCGATCACGTCGCCCTTGGCGAGCCGGCGGACCTTCTTGGCGTTGCCCTTGATGATGGTCTGGCCGATCGACACCTGGCCGTCGCCGCCGACTGCGACCACGCCGCCCTTACGGACCGTCAGGATGGTGGTGCCGTGCCAAAGCTCGGATTGTGGTGCTTGCTGCATACTCGATAAACCCCGTCCGGACCGATGTAAGGCGTCGTTTAGGCCATTGCAAACACTGGGGTTCGGCGATGGCGAATCCGGCAAACCCCTGATAAAAGGGCGCCAAATCAGGTTAGCCCATCAATCCGGAAAGCGCTCCCGATGGCCCGCGGCCGCAAAGTCATAGCCAAGAAGTCAGCCCCAGTGGCGGCCAAGGGAGTGGTGGCCAAAGCCCGCAGCGCGACCATCAAGCGCGCCACCAAGGAGACCGACATCGAGGTGGCGGTGAGCCTCGACGGCAAGGGTGTCTCCAACATCTCGACCGGCATTGGCTTCTTCGACCACATGCTCGATCTGCTGGCCCGGCACTCGCGCATCGACATCACGGTCAAGGCCAAGGGCGACCTGCACATCGACCACCATCACACCACCGAGGATGTCGGCATCGCGCTCGGACAGGCCGTCAAGCAGGCACTGGGCGACATGAAGGGCATCACCCGCTACGCCAGCCTCTACATGCCGATGGACGAGGCATTGACCCGCGTGGCGATCGACGTGTCGGGCCGGCCGTTCCTGGTGTTCAAGGCCAAGTTCGGCCGCGACAAGGTCGGCGCCTTCGACACCGAGCTGGTGCAGGAGTGGTTTCAGGCCTTCGCCATGAATTGCGGCGTCACCCTGCATGTCGAGACCTTGTACGGGACAAACGATCACCATATTGCCGAGTCTTGCTTCAAGGGCTTGGCGCGGGCGCTGCGGGCCGCGTTCGCCATCGACCCACGGGCCGCCGGCGAGATACCGTCGACCAAGGGCTCGCTGGGTGGCTGAACCTGGCGGCCGCGGGTGCGACCGGAGAGTGCGATGAAGATCTACACGGTCCATGTGCCGGTGCTGCGCGACGATGAGGTCTCGCCCAATCCGGACCGCGTGCGCTTCGTGCGCGACGGCTTCTATTTCTGGGCCTTCCTGCTCGGGCCGCTCTGGATGATCTGGAACAGGCTCTGGCTGGTGCTGGTGCTCTATCTCGTGGCCACCGCGGCGCTGTTCGCGGGACTGACGGCGCTCGGCGTCACCAGCGGCGCGCAATTCATCGTCGGTCTGCTGATCGCGATCCTGATCGGCTGCGAGGGCGGCTCGTTGCGGCGCTTCAGCCTGCGGCGCCGCCGCTGGACCCAGGCCGGTGTCGTGGCCGCGACGGATCTCGAGGAAGCCGAGCGGCGGTTCTTTGAATCCTGGGCTGAAGGCGCGTCGTCCATGGCGTCCGCTCCGCCACGGTCACCGTCGACGCCGGTCGCGCCGACCTCGCCCGACGTGCTTGGGCTGTTTCCGCAACCCGAGCCGCGGCGATGAGCGTCGCCATCGTCGATTACGGCTCCGGCAATCTGCACTCGGCCGCCAAAGCCTTCGAGCGCGCTGCCCGCGAGAGCGGCCACGATCAGCCGATCGTGGTGACGCGCGATCCCGAAGCCGTGCGCAAGGCCGATCGCGTGGTGTTGCCCGGCGTCGGCGCCTTCGCCGACTGCCGCCACGGCCTTGATGCCGTGCCCGGCATGGTCGAGGCGCTGGAGGAGACGGTGCGCGGTAAGGGCCGGCCGTTTCTCGGCATTTGCGTCGGCATGCAGCTGATGGCCGAGCGCGGCCGCGAATACGTGGTCACCGAGGGGCTGGGCTGGATCCGCGGCGAGGTCGACAAGATCACGCCGGCCGATCCGTCGCTGAAGATCCCTCACATGGGCTGGAACACGCTGGCGACCAAGGGCCAGCACAAGCTGCTGGATGGCATTCCGGTGGGCTCGGGTGGCCTGCACGCCTATTTCGTGCACTCCTATCAGCTCCGCCCGCAGGACGGTGGGGACCTGGTGGCGCAAGCCGACTACGGCGGGCCGATCACGGCGGTGGTGGCCCGGGGCAATATGGCCGGCACCCAATTCCACCCGGAAAAGAGCCAGAAACTTGGGCTTGCGCTGATCGCGAATTTCCTGAAATGGAAGCCCTGAAAAGCGGCCTTGTGCGCGAGTAACCTGTGATCCTGTTTCCTGCGATCGACCTGAAGGACGGCGTTGCCGTGCGCCTCAAGCAAGGCGACATGGACCGCGCCACCGTGTTCAACCGCGATCCGGCCGCACAGGCCCATGTCTTCGAGACCCAGGGCTTCAAGCACCTTCACGTGGTCGATCTCGACGGCGCATTCGCTGGCAAGCCGATGAATGCCGCGGCGGTCGATCGCATCCTGGAGACGGTCGGGCTCTGCGTGCAGCTCGGCGGCGGCATCCGCGATATGGCGACTGTCGAGGGCTGGCTCGAAAAGGGCGTCGACCGCGTCATCATCGGCACCGCCGCGGTGCGCGATCCTGCGCTGGTGAAGGAAGCGGCCAAGAAGTTTCCGAAGCGCGTGGCAGTCGGCCTCGACGCCAAGGACGGCAAGGTTGCGGTGCAGGGCTGGGCCGAGACGTCGGAATTGTCGGTGCTCGACATCGCCAAGCGCTTCGAGGACGCGGGCGTGTCCGCGATCATCTACACGGACGTGGCGCGCGACGGGATGCTCGGGGGCATCAACTGGGACGCCACCATCGCGCTCGCTGACGCGATCTCGATCCCGGTGATCGCCTCCGGCGGGCTCGCGTCGATCGAAGACGTGAAGGTGCTGACCGAGCCGCGGGCGCGCCGGCTCGAAGGCGCGATTGCCGGCCGGGCGCTCTACGACGGACGTCTCGATCCGGTCGAGGCCCTGGCGATGCTGCGCAACGCGCGCGGGTGAGCTGGCGCAGCTAGCGCCGCACCACGTACAGCACCGAATTCTCCGCGATGCCGTGGCGCCGGAATTTCTCGGCGCCGAAATGGGCGATGCCGAGCTGATCGACCTTCAAACCTGATGCCGTCAGGCGATCGACGAAATCGCGCCGGCCGTATTGGCGCACGTGATCGCCCATGCCGAAATGCTTCCAGCGATATTCGATCGAAGTCTCGCCCTGCTCCTCGGAGGTCTCATCGACGCCGATGACGAGCGGCACCAGCATCAGGCCAAAGCCGCCCGGCCGCAGGATGCGGCGCAGCTCGCGCATCGCCTTGCGGTCGTCCGGGATGTGCTCGAGCACATGCGAGCAGATGAAGACGTCCACCGACTCGTCGAGATAGGCGATGCTGGTCAGGTCGATGTTGTCCTGCACGTCGCGGCGCATCAGGTCGGCGCTGCGATAAGAGATCGACGGATACTGCTTGATCTTCTGGCTCAGCGGATAGGCCGGCGCGAAATCGACCAGCCGGATCTCCTTGCCCTTGGGAAACGACGGCCAGACCTCGTCGAGATAGACCGCCATCAGCCGCTCACGATCGGTGGCGTCGCATTTCGGGCAGGTCATCGCCTTGAGGTTGAAGGTCTCCATCTCGGCGTGGCGATGGATATATCCGTAGCGCTCGATGTTGCGGCCGTAGGACTTCCACATCGGCTTGAAGGCGCGCAGCCCCACGCCGCAGACCGGGCAGCGGTGGCTGGTGCCGAGATAGCCCGGCAGGTTGACCAGCCGGCGCAGCATCTTGTTGTAACGCCGGAACGTGATGTAGGGGACGGTGCTCTTGATGTTCTTGATCGACGAAATCACGCTCGTCCGAACTCGCTGTTTGCCGAGCCCCCATTGGCCAGGACTCGCCGCGGCTTATAGCAGCGTGTATACCGCGCGGGCAAAACCTTCGCGCAACGCGGTTTTTGCAGTGTTTTCATTGGCATAGGTCCGCCGTCATGTTCAAGGTCCGCGTCATTCCCTGTCTCGACGTGAAAGACGGCCGGGTCGTCAAAGGCGTCAACTTCGTCAACCTGCGCGATGCCGGCGATCCGGTGGAGGCCGCCATCGCCTATGACGCGGCCGGCGCCGACGAGCTGTGCTTTCTCGACATCACGGCGAGCCACGAGAACCGCGACACGATCTTCGACGTGGTGCAGCGGACCGCCGAGGCCTGCTTCATGCCGCTCACCGTGGGCGGCGGCGTCCGCACCACCGACGATATCCGCAAGCTGCTCACCTGCGGCGCCGACAAGGTGTCGATCAACACCGCGGCGGTGAACCGCCGCGCCTTCGTCAAGGAGGCCGCGGAGAAGTTCGGCGACCAGTGCATCGTGGTCGCGATCGACGCCAAGAAGACCTCGCAGCCCGGCGAGAAAGACCGCTGGGAGATCTTCACCCATGGCGGGCGCAAGCCGACGGGTCTTGATGCGGTCGACTACGCCCGCGAGGTGGTGTCGCTCGGCGCGGGCGAGATCCTGCTCACCTCGATGGACCGCGACGGCACCAAGTCCGGCTTCGACATCGCGCTCACCTGCGCGGTGGCCGACGCGGTGCCGGTGCCGGTGATCGCCTCGGGCGGCGTCGGCACGCTGGATCATCTGGTGGCGGGCATCCGTGACGGCCACGCCACCGCGGTGCTGGCGGCCTCGATCTTCCATTTCGGCGAGCACACCGTGCGCGAGGCCAAGCAGCACATGGCGAAGGCTGGCCTGCCGATGCGGCTCGATCCTTAGCCGCTGTTATTTCCCGCGCTTGGCCCAGCGCAGCGCCTGTTCCAGGCGGTCGTTGCCCCAGAACAGCTCGCCAGACGCCGTGACAAAGCTCGGCGCGCCATAGAGACCGAGCCGCTGCGCCTCCTCGCTCTGCGTGCGCAGCCGCGCCTTGTTGTCGTCGGTCTGTGCTGCGGCCAGCGCGGCGTCCGCGTCTATGCCCAGCCGCGACAGGATTTCCGAGACCGTCGCCGGCTCGTCGATGCGGCGGCCGTCGGCGAATTGTGCGCGAAACACCTCGCAGCAGAACTGCTCGCCCCAACCCTGCGTGAGCCCGACCAATGCCACGCGCGCCGGCAGCAGTCCGTTCTGCGGGAACGGCTCCGGCCGCCGGAAGGGCAGGCCCAAGTCCTCCGCCAGCCGCTCCAGGTCGCGCCACATGTTGCGGCCCTTGGCCGAGTAGAGGTTGAACGGCGAGGTGTCCCAGCCTTGCGCCTTGAAGATCGGCCCGAGCAGGAAGGGCCGGAACCGTACCGCGACGCCGGCTTCGGCCGCGAGAGGCCCGATGCGGCTGGCCGCGAGATACGAGTAGGTCGAGGCGAAGTCGAACCAGAAGTCGAGGGCGGGGCTGGACATCGGCTCATGCTAACCGGCAACCGGTCGCGTCCGTCAACCAAATCGCAGGGCCGTGACTCCCGGCTGGGCGGAAGAGATGCTATTTCAAGCCCATGAGCAAATTCACCCTGGCTGACCTTGAGCAGCGCATCGTCGACCGTGCCCAGGCCTCGCCCGAGCTGTCCTACACCCGCAAGCTCCTCGATAAGGGCCCGGCGCAATGCGCCAAGAAGTTCGGCGAGGAGGCTGTCGAGGCCGTGCTGGCGGTTGCGTCCGAGGACCGCGATCGCGTGATCGGCGAGGCCGCCGACGTGCTCTATCATTTGCTGGTCATGCTGTATGCCCGCGGCATCAGGCTCGCGGAGGTCGAGGCGTTGCTCGAGACCCGTACCAAGAAGTCCGGGCTCGAGGAAAAGGCGTCACGGCCCAACGAGTGATATCTGGCAGCTGAGCGTCCCGATGGAACAGCGCGTCGACGACGGACTTTCACCTTACATCACTTATTCGCGCTCGGCGTGGGCCGCGCTGCGCGAAGACATGCCGATGACCTTGTCGCCGGACGAGGTCATGCGGCTGCACTCCATGCACGATCGCCTCGACATGAAGGAGGTCGAGGACATCTACCTGCCGCTGTCGCGCTTGCTGTCGCTCTACGTCGCGGCGACACAGCGCTTGCACCGTGCGCAGCAGCGCTTTCTCGGCGGCGAGGACGCCAAGGTGCCTTACATCATCGGCGTCGCGGGCTCGGTCGCGGTGGGCAAATCGACCACGGCGCGCGTGCTGCAGGCGCTGCTCGCGCGCTGGCCCAACGTGCCGAAGGTCGATCTCATCACCACCGACGGCTTCCTGCTGCCCAACGCGGTGCTCGAGCGCGAAAGGCTGATGGAGAAGAAGGGCTTTCCGGAAAGCTACGACCTGTCGGGCCTGATGCTGTTCCTGTCCGACGTAAAGGCCGGGCGCCGTCCAGTGCGCGCGCCGATCTATTCGCACCTGGTCTACGACGTCATTCCAAATCTCTGGGTCGAGGTCGACCGGCCGGACATCCTGATCGTCGAAGGGCTGAACGTCTTGCAGACCGGGCGGCTGCCCAAGGACGGCAAGGCGATTCCGTTCGTGTCGGATTTCTTCGACTTCTCGGTCTATCTCGACGCCGACGAAAACGTGCTGCGCGGCTGGTATGTCGACCGCTTCCTCACGTTGCGCGGCACCGCGTTCCGTGATCCGAAGTCCTACTTCCACCGCTACTCGCAGCTGAGCGACAAGGAAGCAGTCGACACCGCCACCTCGATCTGGGAGCGGATCAATCTCGTGAACCTCTACGAGAACATCCTGCCGACCCGGCAGCGCGCCGACCTGATCCTGAAGAAGGGCGCGAGCCACATGATCGAAGAGGTCGCGCTTCGCCGGCTGTGACCGGCGCGCGGCTCAAGCCGCGGCCGAGGCTTTTCCCGACAACGACGCCAGCGTTTCGATCAGCCGCTCCCGCACCAGCGGCTTGACCAGGAAGCCGTCCATACCGGCGGCAAGGCAGGCTTCGCGATCTTCGTCAAAGGCGTTGGCGGTCAGCGCAATGATCGGCGTGCGCGGCTTGCCGCTTTCGGCTTCGACGGCGCGGATGCGCCGCGCAGCCTCGAAGCCGTCGACCCCAGGCATGTGCACGTCCATCAGGACCAGGTCGTAGGGTGTGCCGCCGGCCTGAGCAGCCTGCCAGGCTTCGACAGCCGCGGCGCCGTCCGGCGCGACCTCCGGCCGATGGCCGAGCCGCGTCAGCAGCGAGCGCGTCAGCAGCGCGTTGATGTCGTTGTCCTCCGCCACCAGCACCGACAGCGACGGGGCTGCATCGTCCGGCACGGCCGCACCCGGCACCGGCGCGTTCTGTTCGGCCGCGGCAGTGACGACGTCGAACTCGGGGGCGGCAGCGAGCTGCGCCTTCAGCGAGGCCGCGCGGACCGGCTTCACCAGATAGCTGGTGAAGCCTGCTTCCTTCAGCGCAGGCAGGCGGTGCCGCTCGCCGGGCGTGATCAGGATGATGCGCCGCGCGATGGTGTCGCGCGCGGCCGCGGCGACTTCGGCTGCGGCTTCCATGCCGACCGAATGATCGACCAGCACGGCGTCCCAGCGCTGCTCGGCCATCACGTCGGCGGCGAGTCCCGTCGAGGCGCGCTCGACGTTGGCGCCCCAGCGCTTCAGCCGCCGCTTGATCAGGCAGACTTCAACAGTCGGCGGCGAGATGATCAGCGCGGCGTGGCCTTCGAGCGCCGGCGCCGCAAAGCGCGGCGCGTCGGTGCCGGGCGCCTCCTGCAGCGGAATGATCGCGCGGAAGGTCGAGCCGCGGGCCTCCACGCTTTCCAGCTCGATGCGCCCGCCCATGCGCTCGACGATGCGGCGTGAGATCGCGAGCCCGAGGCCGGTGCCGCCGAACCTGCGGTTCGTGCCGCCCTCGGCCTGCTCGAACTCGTGGAAGATCCGCAGCTGCTGGTCCGGCGGGATGCCGATGCCGGTGTCGCGCACCGCAAAGGCGATCTCGCCCTCGGCAGCGCCCGCCTCGACCACGACGCTGACGCCGCCGCTCTCGGTGAACTTGATCGCATTGCCGGTGAGATTGAGCAGCACCTGCCGCAGCCGCGTCGCGTCGCCCAGCACGCGTTCGGGCAATCGTTCGTCGACGTCGGCGGCGATCTCCAGGCCCTTGGCCTGGGCGCGCGGGCTCACCAGCTCGACCACGTCTTCGATCAGGGTGGTGAGCGACACGGGCTCGGAGGCGAGCTCGAGCTTGCCGGCTTCGATCTTGGAGAAGTCCAGCACCTCTTCGATCAGCGACAGCAGCGCCTCGCCCGACGTGCGGGTGGCGCGCACATAGGTCGCCTGCTCGAGGGTGAGCGGCGTGTCGCGCAGAAGCTCGGCCATGCCGAGAATGCCGTTCAGCGGCGTGCGGATTTCGTGCGACACCACGGCGAGGAAACGCGACTTGGCGCCATTGGCGGCTTCGGCGGCATCGCGCGCATCGGCCAGCGCGCGTTCGGCGTCCATGCGTTCGGTGACGTCGCGGCCGACGCTCTGCACCTCGGCGCTCTCTGCCTGCTCGGCCCAGACCACCACGTCGCGCCAGGCCAGCCAGCGCGGGCCCGCCGGCGTCATCACCTGCTGGTCATGCAGATGCGTGCCGTCCGGCAACACGCTGCTGCGGCCCTGCTGGATCGACTTCAAGCCGACCGTGGTGCCGAGCAGCGCGTCGCGCGGCTCGCCGGCCAGCGCGCAATAGGCGTCGTTGGCATAGGTGATGCGGCCGTCCTTGTCGCGGCGGACGATGACGTCGCCCTGCGCCTCGAGGAGACTCGTGGCGCGCGCCTCGGTTTCCTTCAGCTCCCAGATGCCGTCGGCCAGCGCCTCGCAGCGCGCTCTCGCGCTCTGCAGCTCCTGGTCAAGCCGCCGGTTACGGGTGAGGAGAATAAGGATCACGCCGCAGGCAATCGAGAACAGCCCGGCGACGCCGATGGCAAACTGCGAGGGATCGTAGATCGTTTCGTTGACCTGATAGAGCTGGCTGAACAGCACCGAGGCCGCGGTCACCGCGCCAATGCTGATGAACGTCCAGCGCAGCAGCCAGAGCGCAAAACGGGTCACCACGCGATAGCGCGCGCGCGGTATGCCCGTGACCGGACGAACCTGCATCGACGCCTGCCCCTTGCCCCAACGTCCGGCCGCGCGGCGTTGCGCGACGGACGGCCCCAAAATGTCCGGGGGAACTCTGGGCTCGGAATCTTGCGGTAGTCCTTACCGCGAAGGCCAATGGCCGGGGTGGTTTACTCGGCGTTAAAGCCGGCGGTTAGCGAACCGTAAACGCCGCGAGCTTGTGGCGCTGATCGGCCTTCCACATCGCGGCAAGCAGGGCCGCGGCGTCCTGCTGTGAGAAGCGCGTCGAGCGCACATAGAGCCGGTAGTCGGCGCTCTTGGCGTCGGCCGACAGATGCACCGTCACGTCGGGTTTGGCCGCGCCGTCCACGGTGACGGTGCGGACGGGCGTCGAGGATCGGCAGGTGCTGGGCTCGCCGCTGAAATCGTCGACCAGGACGAAATCCGCATATTCGGGACGGTCGACGAGCTGCATGCGCAGGTCGGGCTGCGCGGCCGTGCTGTCGATCCGGATGCGATAGTCCGGCGCCGCGGCGTTGGTGACGATCTGGTAGGTCGAGGCGCCGCTGGCGAAGCAATTCGAGAGCGGCAGCGGCTTGGGCGGCACCGCCATCATGCTGTAAGCGGCGGCGGGAGCGGCGACTGCCGCGAGTGCGATGAGCGTTTTACGCATACTGACACCGACGCTTACTGTTCACGCTCACCACCATAGTTGGTTAAGGTTACTGCGCGCTTAACCGGGGTTGACGCTCGCGCCTGCGGCGCGGGACAGTCGCCGGAATTCAAGTTCACCCGCACTCACGTTCAAGAGCATCAAGCCGGGAGCCGATCATGTCAGTCGCAAGCCGAGCCAATTCCGACCTGGGACGGTTCGGAGACGAGGTGAAGGACATGAGCCTGTTTCCGCTGTGGGAGCGGACCAGCGGGCTCAAGCCCGGCTCGAGCTGCGTGCCGGCGCATTGGAGCTACGCTGACGTCAGGCCACAGCTCATCCGCGCCTGCGGATTGATCACGAAGAAAGAAGCCGAGCGCCGCGTGCTGTGCCTGGAAAATCCGAGCCTGCGCGGCACGACCTTCATCTGCGACTCGCTGTTCGCAGGCCTGCAGATCATCATGCCGGGCGAGATCGCGCCGTCGCATCGGCATACGCCGAGCGCGCTGCGCTTCATCATCGAAGGCGAGGGCGCCTACACGGCGGTGGCCGGCGAGAAGCTGCCGATGACGCCCGGCGACTTCGTGGTGACGCCATCCTGGGCCTGGCACGATCACGGCAATCTCGGCAGCGCGCCGGTGGTGTGGCTCGACGGTCTCGACACGCCGTTCGCCAAGCTGTTCGGCGCGTCGTTCCGCGAGGAGTATCCGGAGGACCGGCAGCCGCTCGATCGGCCCGAAGGCGAATCCGTTTCGGTCTACGGCATGAATCTCATCCCGGACGAGTATCACTCCGATGGCCGCTCATCGCCGGTGCTGATCTATCCGTATCAGCGCACGCGCGCCGCGCTCGACAGCATGGCGCGCGCGGGCCAGCCGCATCCGGCGCACGGCTTCAAGCTGCGTTACGCCAATCCCGCCAACGGCAAGCATCCGTTCCCGACCATGGCGGTGTCGATGCAGCGGTTGCCTGCTGGCTTTGCCGGCAAGCCCTATCGCTGCACCGGCAGCGCGGTGTTCGCGGTGCATCGCGGCGAGGGCACCGCACGGATCGGCGAGAAAGAATTCAAGATCCGTCCGCACGACGTGTTCGTTGCGACGCCGTGGCAGCCCTATAGTTTCGCGGCCGACAGCGAGCTCGAGCTGTTCAGCTATTCGGATCGTGCCGGCCAGGAGGCGCTGGGCTATTGGCGCGAGCAGATGGATTGAGCGTTTCGCTCACGCCGCGCTTCTGATTTCGTCCATCAGCGCGCGGTAGCTCAGCGCTTCGGCCAGATGCACGCGGCCGACCTTCTCCGAGCCGTCGAGATCGGCGAGCGTGCGCGCGACGCGCAGCACGCGATGATAGCCGCGCGCCGACAGCCGCATGGCGTCGGCGGCCTCGCGCAGCAGCGTCAACCCGGCGCTGTCCGGGCGCGCCACGTCCTCGAGCAGCGCTGAGGGCACCGCCGAGTTGGTCAGCACGCCGTCGAGCTCCAGCGCCGCATAGCGTTCGGCCTGCACGGCGCGCGCCCGCGCCACGCGGGCCGCGACCTCTTTGCTGCCCTCGGCTGGCGGCGGCAGGATGAGATCGGCCGCAGTGACGGCCGGCACCTCGATGTTGAGATCGATGCGATCGAGCAACGGGCCGGAGAGCCGCGTCTGATACTCGGCGGCGCAGCGCTTGTTCGGTCCGCGCCGGCAGGAATAGCCCGGATCGTTGGCGTGGCCGCAGCGGCAGGGGTTCATCGCCGCCACCAGCATGAAGCGCGCCGGATAGGTGACGCGGTGGTTGGCGCGCGAGATCAAAACCTCGCCGGTCTCGAGCGGCTGGCGCAAGGCGTCGAGCACATGCGGCTGAAACTCCGGCAGCTCGTCGAGAAACAGCACGCCATGATGGGCGAGCGAGACCTCGCCCGGCTTGGCGCGCAAGCCGCCGCCGACCAGCGCCGGCATCGAGGCCGAGTGATGCGGCGCGCGAAACGGCCGCCGGTCGGTCAGCGCGCCGTTCTCGATTACGCCCGCCACGGAAGCGACCATCGAGACTTCGAGCAATTCGGCGGGCGACAGCGTCGGCAGGATACTCGGCAGCCGCGCCGCCAGCATCGATTTGCCGGAGCCCGGCGGGCCGATCATCAGCAGATTGTGGCCGCCGGCCGCCGCGATCTCGAGGGCGCGCTTGGCGCTCTCCTGGCCCTTGATGTCGGCGAGATCGAGCAGCGTGCCCTGCGTCTCGGCCTTGATGCCGGGCTTCGGCCGGCCGAGCACCTGCGTGCCCTTGAAGTGGTTGGCGAGCTGGATGAGCGAGGACGCCGCGACGATCTGCATCTCGGGGCTGGCCCAGGCGGCTTCGGGTCCGCAGGCTTGCGGACAGATCAGTCCCTCGTTGCGGGAGTTGGCGCCGATCGCCGCCGGCAGCGCGCCGGCCACCGCCGCGATCGAGCCGTCGAGACCGAGCTCGCCCAACACCGTGAAGCCTGGCAGCGCATCGTGCGGGATCGCGCCGATTGCGGCCATCAGGCCGAGCGCGATCGGCAGGTCGTAATGGCTGCCTTCCTTCGGCAGATCGGCCGGCGCGAGATTGATGGTGATGCGGCGGGCCGGCAGTGCCAGCCCGGATGCGACAAGGGCAGCGCGGACGCGCTCCTTGGCCTCGGACACCGCCTTGTCGGGGAGGCCGACGATATTGAAGGCCGGCAAGCCGGGTGCGACCTGCACCTGGACATCGACCGCGACCGCGTCGATCCCCTGGAACGCCACGGTGCTGACGCGCTGGACCATCTGCCCCGGGCCCCCGAATTGCCTCAACTGAAGGATGCAGCCTCAGAGAACGTAGCGGAACGAAGTTGCAGTGACAAGAACATTTGCAGAACAAATCGATTCGATCTACAGTCGGGCAGCCATTCTCCGAAGGTTTTGGAGGTTCCCATGATCGACCTGAAGTCCCTGGAAAACGAGCTGCAGCAGTGCCGGCTGGCCCGGTTGGACGCCGAGGCCGCCGAACGCGACGTCGAGGAACTGCTCTGGCAGGTCCAGCACTTCGAGCCCGGCAAGCAGCGGATGCTGTTCATCTTCGAATGCGGCGACGCTGAAGTCGCGAACCAACTGGCCTAGGGTTCTTCATAGCTGAGCCCTATTGGACGCGGGCCCGTCGTCCCATTGATGTCCGCTGTTCGTGTCAGAAAAACCCCGACCGGGAGGCAGGCATGGTTCAGCTCATCGACGGCGATATCAAGACCCGCGAGGTGCTCGCCTGGAAGGGCGTGCATGTGTTGCACTTCGCCGGCTCGTCGTGCTCGCAGAAGCTGCGCATCTTCCTCAATCTCAAAGGCATCGATTGGACGTCGCATCCGGTCGATCTGCATTCGAACGAGAACTTCAAGCCGTGGTTCCTCGGCATCAATCCGCGAGGCCTCGTGCCGGTGCTGGTGCATGACGGCGCGGTGCATATCGAGAGCAACGACATCATCCAGCATCTCGAAAATGCGTTTCCTTCGCCAAAGCTCATTCCCACAGGTTACGAAAACGAAGTCGCAGCCCTGCTGCGGCACGAGGACGACCTGCATCTCGACCTGCGGACCTTGAGCTTCCGCTTCGTGTTCAATCCACCCGGCCCGCCGAAGCCGGCCGCGATGCTGGAAAGCTATGCGGCCAACGGCACCGGCATGGTACAGGGCGCAAGAGACCGCGAAAAAGACGTCCAGATCGAGTTCTGGCAGCGCGCCGCGAAGGAGGGTTTCCCCGACGAGCGCGCGCGGGTCTCGGCGCAGAAATTCCGTGCCGAGTTCGACGCGTTGGACAAGCGCCTCGCCGGTGCGCCCTATCTCATGGGCGAGGCGTTGAGCGTGCTCGACATCGCCTGGTTCATCTATGCCCACCGGCTGTCGCTGGGCGGCTATCCATTGGCGCGGCTGCATCCGCATGTCCACGCCTGGAAGGAGAAGCTTGCGGCGCGACCGGAGTTCGCCCGGGAAATTGCCATGCCGCCTGAGGCTCAAGCCCGCCTTGACGCGACGCATCGCGCGCAGGCGGCTGCGGGCCAGACATTGGAAGCGGTGGCCGGTTTCTGAAGGGGCCTGCGACCGGGCTCTATCGCTGCTCGGCCACCGGCTCCATGGCCTCGGTCTGGATCTGCTGCTTGAGGCCTTGCAGCCAGAAGTTATCCGGCTCCTGCGCCGCGAGCCGCTGCACAAAGTGCAGCCTGCGCGGCAGATCGTTGCTCATCGTCCCGATGGTGTAGCCGACATACAGCAGCGACGGATGATCGGGCCACTTCGTCAGGGCCTCTTCGAGCATCGTCCAGGCCAGCGGGATGTTGCCGGCCACGGCCTTGATCTGAATCATGTTGGCGACGCCCGCCGGCGTCGGCGCCCGCTCCATCTGCTGCTCGATGGCGCGCAAGGCCCGTGCGGCGTGCGGGTTGTCGAGCCGATAGCGGTGATTGGACGGCTCGCTGTTGTCGCCTTTCTCGACGACGAACACGTTGTGAAAGGCGTGAAACGCGCGGATCGAGGTCGACAGCTCGTCGATGTGACGCGTCGGATGCGCCACCTGGATTTCGGCGTGATGCAGGTTCTCAAGCAGCGCCATGGCGAGCCGCATGGTGGCGCCGCCGAGCGCCGAGCCGCCGAACTGCGGCCAGAATGTGGTCTGCACATCCTCGATGATGTAGTAGCCGCCGTCCTGCAGCCGCGGAAACAGGATGTTGAAGCTCGTCGTCACATGATGCGGCACGTGGCTGCCGTCATCGATGATGATGTCGAACGGGCCGAGCTCGTCACAGACCCGGTTGAGGAAATCCGGATCGTCCTGCGAGCCGCGCCGGATCTCGACGCGCGGGCCGAGATCGAGATGCTTCTCGGCAACGTCGATGCCGACGATCCGGCCCTCCATGAAATAATCGGCCCACATCGCGAGCGAGGCGCCGCCGACGCTCTTCATGTTGTAGCCGCCGATGCCGATCTCGAGCAGGCGGATCGGCTCGCGGCGCCAGCGCCGCAGCAGCCGATGGTAGACCGGCGTGTAGAAGTGCAGGCCCCATTTGTCGGTGCCGTGCTTGATCGCAAGCCGGGTCAGGACATCGATCTCGTCGTCGGAAGATGGGGACGTTGTATCTGACATAGCGGGCGATACGGTGCTCAACGGGAACGACGGGCGCGGGATTCGGCTTGCCGCTTGCTTTCGATCTTATCCCAAACGGCCGCGGCCACGTCGGGGCCTCCGAGATTCCTGATGGCGCGAATCCCGGTGGGAGAGGTGACATTGATCTCGGTCAGCTGGCCGCCGATCACATCGATGCCGACGAACAGCAGGCCCCGCTCGCGGAGCGGCTCGGCAAGACGGCGGCAGATTTCGCGTTCGCGTGGCGACAGCTCGGTCTCCTTCGGTGAACCGCCGCGCACCATGTTGGAGCGCAGGTCGTCGGCTGCGGGCACTCGGTTCACCGCGCCGGCAAATTCGCCATCGACCAGGATGATGCGCTTGTCGCCGTCCTTCACTTCAGGAAGGAATTTCTGGATGACCCAGGGCTCGCGAAATGTGGCGGCGAACATATCGTAAAGTGAGCCGAAATTAAGGTCAGTTTTCGTCAGGCGGAACACCGCCCCGCCGCCATGACCATAGAGCGGCTTCATGACGATATCGCCGTGCTCGGCGCGAAACGCTTTGATCTCGGCCAGATCGCGCGTGATCAGCGTCGGCGGCATCAGGTCGGTGAACATGTTGACGAACATCTTCTCCGGCGCGTTGCGCACCTGCGCCGGGTCGTTGACGACCAGCGTGTCCGGGTGGATGCGCTCCAGGAGATGCGTCGTGGTGATATAGGCGAGGTCGAACGGCGGATCCTGGCGCAGCAGCACCACGTCGAAATCGACCAGCATGGTGCGCTTGGCCTCGCCGAGCGTGAAATGGTCGCCGACCGTGTCGCGCACCGTGAGCGGCTGTACGGTCGCAAACACAGCGTTGCCGAGCAGCGCCAGCCGGTCCGGGGTGTAGTAGCTGATGCGGTGGCCGCGCGCCTGCGCCTCCAGCAGCAGCGCAAAGGTCGAATCGCCGCGGACATTGATCCGCTCGATCGGGTCCATCTGCACCGCGACGTTCAGGGCCATGAATTTCTCCGCACCCGGCCGTTAAACTAAACGGCGGGTTAACAAGTTCGAGTCAATTTCCGGCTGTAGTGACGGTGGGTTGAAATGCCACGGCGGCCGAACGTTTCCATTCTCCTCAAGCTTTACGCGATCATTGCGCTGTTCGCCACCGCCACTGTGATGCTGGCGGTCGTGGCGGTCGACAGCGCCCGGCGGCATACCGAGCTGACCGCCGAATTCGAGGCGGCCCTGCAGGGCGCCCAGACCGTGGAGCGGATCAACAGCCTGATCTATGCGGTGGTGGCCGAGGCCCGCGGGCTGTTCCTGTCACCGGATACCACCACCGGGGCGGCCTTTGTCGGCCGGATGGGGCAGTTCAACGAGGAGCTGCTGCAACTCGTCGACGATCACGCCCGGCAGGCCGGGCAGACCGACGGCTTCCGGCCGGTGGCCGAGAAAATCAAGCAATTCTACGAGCTTCGCAAGGAGCTCATCCGGCTCGGCACCGATGAGGGGCCCGCCGCCGCCCGCGAGCGTGGCTTCACGATGACGGTCCGCGAGAACCGGCAGGAGCTCAACCGCGAGCTGGAGAACCTCGGTGCGGCTTATCTGCTTCGGGCCCGTGCAGCCTATCGGGCGGCCAATGCGGGCGCCGACACGTCCGCGAAGCTGATGATCGCGCTGAGCATCGCGGCGGTGCTGCTCGCCGCAGCCAGCGCCTTGCTGCTGTGGCGTTCGGTGGCGCGGCCGCTTGCCCAGATCACGCGTGTCACCGGCGCGATCGCCAACGGCGAGCAGGCCGCGATTCCGTTTGGCGCGCGGCGCGACGAGATCGGCGCGCTGTCGCGTTCGATCAGCATCTTCCAGAACGCAATGCTGTCGAACATCGAGCTCAACCGCGCGGCCGCCGAAAGCGCACAGACGCGGGCGCACGAGCAGCAGAAGCTGTCGGCCCACACCAAGGCCTTTGCCTCGTCGATCGAGGCGAGCATCGCCAGCCTCAGCACGATCAGCGATCAGGTCACCGAAGCTGCGGCGCAGCTTGCCGGGGCGGCGGATCGCGCCGCCCACCGCACCGAGAGCGCGATCGGCGCGTCGAGCGAAGCCTCGGCCAATGTGCGGGACATCGCGTCCGCCACCGACGAGCTTGCGGCCTCGGTGATGGAGATCGATCGTCAGGTGACGCAGTCGAACGCCATTGCCGAGAAGGCGGTCAGCGAAGCCGAGCGCACCAACACCGCGGTGCAGGAGCTCAGCGAAGCCGGGCGGCGCATCGGCGACGTGGTGCGCCTCATCACCGACATCGCCGAGCAGACCAATCTGTTGGCGCTCAATGCCACCATCGAGGCGGCGCGCGCCGGCGAGGCCGGCCGCGGCTTCGCGGTGGTGGCCGGCGAAGTCAAGGCGCTGGCCGGCCAGACCGCGCGAGCCACCGACGACATCGCCAAGCAGATCGCCGACATGCAGCAGGCCACGCTGCGGTCGATCGATGCGATCGGCGCCATCGCACGCACCATCCGCGACATCGGCGGAATCAGCGGCGCAATCTCGGCCGCGGTCACCGAGCAGGGCGCCGCCACGCAGGAGATCGCGCGCAGCGTCGACATCGCGGCCAAGCGCACGGCGGACACCGCCGAAGAGGTGAGCCGCGTCAACGACGCCACCGAGAACACCCGCAGCAACGTGACAGCGGTGCGCGCCGTGGCCGAGGAGCTCGGCGGCATCGCGCATCACATCCGCGATCAGGTCGAGGCATTCACCCAGCAGCTTCGCGCCGGCTGAAGCGCAAGCGTTTATTCGGTCTCGAACGCCGCCGGGATGTGACGCGGAATCTTTCCCGGCGCGACCAGCACCGCGTCGAAGCGGATGTTCTTGTCGATGTCGTGCGGATTGAGCGAGAGCCAGGCCGCGGCTGCTGCCGCGATCCGGCGCTGCTGGCGCGTTTGCAACGACTCTGCTGCGGCATCGAGCGTGGCGCGCGCTTTCACCTCGACGAACACCAGCACGCGGCCGCGCCGCGCCACGATGTCGACCTCGCCGACCGGGCTGCGAAACCGCCGCGCCGCGATCCGGTAGCCTTTGGCCACGAGATAAGCGGCGGCGCGGCTCTCGGCCGAGAGCCCAAGCCCGAACGCCGCGACGCGGTCCGGGTTCGGCGGATCGGCGCTACTCCGGCGCGCCATTGCCGTGTCCGCCGAGCTCGAGCGCGCGCTGATAGATCTCGCGGCGCGGTCGGCCGGTGGCCGCCGCGACATCGCTGACCGCGTCCTTGACCGAGCCTTGCCGCAACGCCTGCCGCAGCATGGCGTCGACCGCGTCGGCGTCGACCGCCTCGCCCTCCGCCGGCGGCTCGATGACGATGGTGAACTCGCCGCGGCTTTCGGCGCCCTCGGCATATTGCCGGGCCAGCGCCGCAAGATCGCCGCGCCGCACCTCCTCGTGCAGCTTGGTCAGCTCGCGGCACACGGCGGCCTGCCGGTCGCCGAGACCTTCGGCCAGCGCCGCCAGCGTCTGGTCCACGCGGGAGCCGCTCTCGTAGAGGATCAACGTGCCCGGAATCTGCGCAAGCTCGGCGATGCGCGATTTGCGCTGGCCGGCCTTGGCCGGCAGGAAGCCCTCGAAGAAGAACCGATCGGTCGGCAGGCCCGAGCTGATCAGCGCTGTGAGCGCCGCAGATGGGCCCGGCGCCGCAATCACCGGATGGCCGGCCTCGCGGGCCTCCCGCACCAGCTTGAAGCCCGGGTCGGAGACCAGCGGTGTTCCCGCGTCCGAAACCAGAGCGATCGCGCCGCCTTCCGCCAGCCGGGCCATCAGCTTGGGCCGGGCCGCTGCGGCATTGTGCTCGTGATAGGGGGTCAGTGGCGTGGAAATGCCATAGTGGTCGAGAAGCCTGCGGGTGACGCGGGTGTCTTCGCAGGCTATGAGATCGGCAGCCGCCAGCGTCTCGAGCGCGCGGATCGTGATGTCGCGCAGGTTTCCAATGGGGGTAGCGACAAGGTGCAATCCCGGGTCAAGCCTCGGAGGCTCGACCGGTTGGCCGGCCAGGATGTAGGTCTTGGGTCGGTCAAGATTGGCCCGATTGTCCCGCATGGACGCCATCGTAACCGCCGGCTGCCGAAGCGTCATCCATGTCAGGAAGGAATTCGTTATCCTTTCCATTCGGTTAACCTATCGTCGTCATGATGCCAGTTTGATGAGTTGCGCTGGCACGGCCAACTCTGTGTCGAGGTAGCCCATCATGGTCCCGGGTTTGCGGGTCCAGTTTCGATCCCAATTGTCACGCCGCGCCTGCGTTTCCGGCCTGATGGCCGGCGCCTTGGCGCTGCTGGCGGGATGCTCGGGCCTCTCGGATCTGTTCAACGCCACGACGCCGCAATCCGCGCAGCAGCCGCCTCCTCCTCCCACCGCAGCGGCTCCGCCGCCGCCCGGCGCTCCGCCTCAGGCGGCGGGCGAGGTCGGCACCGGCGGCGTGCGCGTGGCGCTGATCCTGCCGCTGTCGGCCGGCGGCAATGCCGGCACCGTGGCGCTCTCGATGAAGAACGCTGCCGAGATGGCGCTCGCCGAATTCAACAGCCCGAACATCCAGCTCCTGGTGAAGGATGACGGCGGCAATGCCGGCGGCGCGCAGCAGGCCGCGCAGCAGGCGCTCGGCGAGGGCGCCGAGATCATCCTCGGTCCGCTGTTCGCGCATTCGGTCGGAACGGTCGGCGCGGTGGCGCGCCAGCGCGGCGTGCCGGTGATCGCGTTCTCGACCGACGCGACGGTCGCGGCGCGCGGCGTCTATCTCCTGAGCTTCCTACCGGAGTCCGACGTCGACCGGATCATCGAATACTCGATCAGCATCGGCAAACGTTCGTTTGCCGCGATGCTGTCGGAAGGCGCCTACGGCAACGTGGTCGAGGCCGAGTTCAAGCAGGTGGTGGCGCGCAAGGGCGGTCGCATCGTCGCATCCGAGCGCTACACGATCGACGCCAACCGGATGGCGGTGCCGGCCAAGATCGTGGCGCAGGCCGCGCGCGGCGCGGATGCGGTGTTCATCCCCGAAGGACCAGAGGTGGTGCCGTCGGTGGTGCAGGCGCTGACCACAGCCGGCCTCGACACCAGGCGCGTGCAGCTCCTCGGCACCGGGCTGTGGGACGATCCGCGCATCTTCAACGAAGCGTCGCTGCAGGGCGGCCTCTATGCGGCGCCCGAAGGCACCGGTTTCCGCAATTTCGCGGCGCGCTACCGCGCCAAATACGGCCAGGACCCGGTGCGCACCGCGACGCTTGCCTACGACGCCGTCGCGCTGGTGGCGGCGCTGGTCAAGACGCAGGGGCCGCAGCGCTTCTCCGACCAGTCGCTCACCAACTCGTCGGGCTTCGCCGGCATCGACGGGCTGTTCCGCTTCCGCCGCGACGGCACCAACGAGCGCGGTCTCGCGGTGCTGCGTGTCGCGCCGGGCGGCGGCCAGGTGGTCAGCCCGCCGCCGCGCGCCTTCGGCAATTCCGGGATTTGATCGTCACTCCGCCGCGACGAGCTCTTCGCGCGGCTTGAAGTTGTAGTGCGAGGCGTCGCGCCGTCCCGACGAGGCTTCACGTGCGAACAGGATCAGGTGGTGCGCGACGAGGCCCACCATGACCAGGTCCTGCAGGTTGCCGGTGCGCAGCCGCGCCCAGGCGAAGCGCCAGAACACCCGCCGGTAGGGCCCGCGGATGCCGACGAACCAGAAGATCCGTCCGATGATGGTGAGGCCCTTGCGGATGTTCGGCCAGCTCGGCGCGCGCAGCACGCTGTCCTTCGGGTGCAGCCGGTTCGGATAGGTCGCCTTGATCTGATGCTCATAGCGCGCGTAGAGCGCTTCGGGCTGATAGGCGATGCGCATGGCCTCGCGCCAGTCGGCCAGCACCTGCTCGTAGGGCCGCCGGAACACGACATTGGACTCCCGGTCGTCGTCGTTCTCGATCAGCCGCTGCTCGCGCTTGAGGCGGTCCCACAGCGGCGTGCGCGGCAGCGCCTGCAGCAGGTTCATCGTGAGCAGCGGAATCTGCGAATGCTTGACGAACTCCAGAAGCTGCTGGCCTGAGTCCGGCGTGTCGGTGTCGAGCCCCATGATGATGCCCGACACCACCTCCATGCCGTAGCCGTTCAGCGTCTCGATGGCTTCGAGGATCGGCACCATGTTGTTGTGGTCTTTGGCCATGGCCTTGAGCGCATCGGCGTCCGTGGTCTCGATGCCGCAGAAGATCGTCTCGAACATCGCCTCGCGCATCAGCGACAGGATCTCGGGGCGCTTGGCGATGTTGAGCGTCGCCTCGCAGGCAAACGACAGCGGATAGTGATTGCGCTTCTGCCATTCCACGAGATGCGGCAAAAGCTCGCGCACGCCGCGGCGATGCGCGATGAAATTGTCGTCGACGAAATACACGGCATTGGAGAGGCCGCACTCCACCATCTTGTCGAGCTCGGCGGTGAGCTGCTCCGGCGTCTTGAAGCGCGGATTGCGGCCGTACAGCGCCGGGATGTCGCAGAACTCGCACTGATAGGGGCAGCCGCTGGAGAACTGGACACTGCCGATGAAGTATTTCGAGAGTTGCGCCAGCTCGTAGGCCGGGACCGGGAAGTCGGTCAGCTCGCGCCGCACGACCGTCTTCAAGACGACCTGCTGCTCCGGCCGCGTGGCGTCGCGCTCGAGCCGCGCGAAGAGCTCATCGGTGGCATCGCCCATTTCGCCGACGTGGAGGTAGTCGAAGTCCGGATAGTGCTCGGGGCAGGCGGACACCGACGAGCCGCCCAGCACCACGGTGCGGTCCTGCGCGTGTGCGCGGCGCAGGATGTCCTGCATCTGCGGCCGCTGCACATGCATGCCGCTGACGAACACCACCTCGGCCCAGGCGAAATCCTCACGGGTCGCGGGATCGAGGTTCTCGTCGATGAAACGGACCTGCCAGTCCTTGGGCGCCGACGCGGCGATCACCAGAAGGCCTTGCGGCGGCATGAAGGCGCGGATGCCGTCCGTCAACGGATAGGAGAACTCGAATGATCCGAACGATGGCGCGTAACGCGGAAAGACGCAGAGCAATCGCCGCACGGCAAATCCTTCGTGAAGCCCCCGGAGGAAAGTGAAGCACAGCGGCGTGGCGAAAACGAGTCGCCGCCTGCGACAATTGTGCAGTCAAATCAGCCGTGTGGCCCTAGGGCACCGGTCGAGCAACAAAGCGAAACAACAAAAGGGAAGCTACGCTGCCAGATCGGCCACGACAGCGTCGAGGATCGGAAATCCAGCCGGTGTCACCCGCAGGCTGCCGGCGGGGTCGCGCGCCACGAAGCCATGCGAGGTCAGCGTCTCGATGCGGGCGGGATCGAGCGTGCGGCCCGATAGCGCAGTGTAGCGGGCCGGATCGATACCCTCGGCGAGGCGAAGCCCCATCAGCAGGAATTCGTCGGCGCGTTCCTCCGGCAGGAGGATGTCGTCGGTGACAAGGCCGTGACCGGTGGCTTCGACCCGGGTGAGCCAAGCCTCCGGGCGCTTCTCGGCCATGGTGGCATGGCGGCGGCCGTCGATGTCGAGCCGGCCATGGGCGCCGGGGCCGATGCCGGCATATTCCTGGCCGCGCCAATACACGAGATTGTGCCGGCACTCGGAGCCGGGGCGGGCGTGGTTGGAGACCTCGTAGGCCGGAAGTCCCGCGGCCGAGCAGATCTCCTGCGTCAAATCGAACAGCTCCCGCGCCGTGTCCTCGTCCGGCGTGATGAGCTTGCCGGTCTTGTGCAGCGTCGAAAACGGCGTGTCGGGCTCGATGGTGAGCTGGTAGAGCGACAGATGCTCGGCGGCTTCCGAGATCGCGCGCTTGAGCTCGGCTCGCCATTCCTGCGGCGTCTGCCGCGGCCGCGCGTAGATCAGGTCGAACGAATAGCGCTCGAAATTCTGCCGCGCGATCGCGACCGCTTCGAGCGCCTCGCGCGCGGTGTGCAGCCGGCCGAGCTCCTTCAGCGACGCATCGTCGAGCGCCTGCACGCCGAGGGACACGCGATTGACGCCGGCCGCGCGATAGCCGCGGAAGCGCGTCGCCTCGACGCTGGTCGGATTGGCTTCGAGTGTCACCTCGACGTCACGAACCACCGTCCAGTGCTTGCCGATCGCGTTGAGGAGGGCGCCGACCGTCTCGGGCTGCATCAGTGACGGCGTGCCGCCGCCGAGGAAGATGCTCGTGACGGTGCGTCCCGGTGCGCGCTCGGCGGTCGCGGCGATCTCGGTCTCGAAGGCGCGGAGATACCGCGTCTCGTCGATCGCGGCGTGGCGGACATGGCTGTTGAAGTCGCAATAGGGGCACTTCGACAGGCAGAACGGCCAATGCAGATAGACGCCGAAGGCTTCGGCTGGGTTGGACGTTGCTGCGGGATCGGACATGGCCATCAGGCTTATGTGCCTGACACGCAGATTCGACAAGCAGATTAAAGCGCCGGTTCCCGAAACGGCGTTACCGCGCGGTTCACCCGGCTTGAGAAAGACAGGCGTCCGCGAGCTTCAGGAAGGCCCGGGCCCGATGCGACAGCCCCCGGCCGTGCGGCGGCAGGCCGTGTTTCTCCTCGGACGGCATCTCGCCGAAGGTGCGGTCGTGGCCGTCCGGCTTGAACAGAGGGTCGTAGCCGAAGCCGAGCGTGCCCCGCGGTGGCCAGACGATGGTGCCGTCGACCGTGGCCTCGAACTCCTCCAGATGGCCGTCCGGCCAGGCCACGCACAGTGCCGAGACGAAATGGCCGCGGCGCTGCTCCGGCGCCTTGGCGCCGTGCTCGACCAGCAGGCTTTGAATCTTGTTCATGGCGGCGCGGAAGTCTTTGTCCGGCCCGGCCCAGCGCGCCGAATAGATGCCCGGGTCGCCGCCCAGCGCATCGACCGCGAGGCCGGAATCGTCGGCGAAGGCCGGCATGTTGGCCGCTTTGGCGGCGGCTTCGGCCTTGATCCGCGCATTGGCGCGGAACGTGGTTCCGGTCTCGTCGGGTTCCGGCAAGCCGAGCTCGCCAGCCGAGACGGCCTCGACACCGTAGACCGACAGCAAATCGCGCATCTCGACAAGCTTGCCGGGATTATGCGTCGCAATCACGAGCCGGCCGGTGATGCGGCGATGGGCCATTCGCTACATCACCGCCATCTTCTGCAGGTCGACCAGCTTGCCGATGCCCTTGCGGGCGAGCGCGAGCAGCGACAGCAGCTCAGCCTCGCTGAACGGCGTCTTCTCGGCGGTGGCCTGGATTTCGACGATGTTGCCCAAGCCGGTCATGACGAAATTGGCGTCGGTTTCGGCCTCGGAGTCCTCGGCGTAGTCGAGATCGAGCACCGCCACGTTCTTGAACACGCCGCACGAGATCGCGGCGATATGGTCGCGCAGCGGATTGGTCTTGATCATCTCGCGGGTGCGCATCCAGGTCAGGCAATCATGCAGCGCGACCCAGGCGCCGGTGATCGAGGCGGTGCGTGTGCCGCCGTCGGCCTGCACCACGTCGCAGTCGATGGTGATCTGCTTTTCGCCGAGCGCCGGCAGATCGATCACCGAGCGCAGGCTGCGCCCGATCAGCCGCTGAATTTCCACGGTGCGACCGCTCTGCTTGCCGGCCGAGGCCTCGCGGCGCGTGCGCTCATGCGTGGCGCGCGGCAGCATGCCGTATTCGGCGGTGACCCAGCCGCGGCCCTGGCCCTTGAGCCACGGCGGCAGCCGCTCCTCCAAGGTCGCAGTGACGAGCACATGGGTGTCGCCGAACTTCACGAAGCATGAGCCTTCGGCGTATTTCACCACGCCGCGCTCGAGCGACACGGCACGAAGCTCGTCGGGCTGTCGGCGGCTTGGCCGCATTCGCATTCTCCTCACACGCGGAAATTTCCGGGCCGGTTTTAGAGCATGGTCGCGAAAAAGCCAGTCCCAGCTTGCGATTTCGGGCCGATCACTCCGGCGCGCTCATTCGGGCTGGATGCCGGCGTCCTTGATCATCTTGGTCCACTTCACGAGCTGCACCTTCACGAAGCTGTCGAGCTCATCGGTCGAGCTGGAGAACGCTTCGAAGCCGGTCGCCGCGATCTGCGCCTTGATCTCCGGATCGTCGATGATCTTGCGCAGCTCGGTGTTGAGCCGCGTCACGATCTCGGGCGGCGTGTTGGCGGGCAGGAAGAATGCCGCCCAGGAGTCCATGTCGAAGCCCTTCACACCGGCCTCGTTGAGCGTCGGCAGGTCCGGCACCAGCGAGCTCCTCTGCAATCGCGTCGTCGCAAGTCCGCGCAGCGCGCCGCTTTTGTGATGCGGCAGGCCGGTCGCCATGTCGGTGAACAGCATCGACACCCGGCCGCCGAGCACGTCCTGCACCGCGGGTGGCGAACTGCGATAGGGCACATGCAGCAGATCGAGCCCCGCCGCGCGTTTCAGCGTCTCGCCCGCCACGATCGACGACGCATTGGCGCTGGCAAACGACAGCTTGCCGGGATTGGCCTTGGCGTAGGCGATCAGCTCCTCGACCGATTTCACCGGAATGCCCGGATTGACCAGCAGCAATTGCGTGAAGCTGCCGATCCGGCACAGCGGCTGGAAGTCCTTGATCGGATCGTAGGCGATGCTCTTGTTGAGGCTCGGCGCCGCCGACATCGGCGTGTTGCTGGCGAGGAAGATCGTATAGCCGTCCGGCACCGAGCGCGCGACCTGCACGGCCGCGATCGCGCCGTTGGCGCCAGGCTTGTTCTCCACGATCACGCTCTGGCCGAACACGCTGGACAGCCGCTGCCCGATGATGCGCGCGATCAGGTCGCTGCCGCTGCCGGGCCCGAACGGCACCACGAAGGTGATCGGCTTGTTCGGATAGCCTTGCGCATGCGCGGCCGTGCCGGTCAGGACCAGGCACAACGCCACCAGCGCGCGGAACAACAATGTCATGCCGCGTCCTCCCGTCAGCCGGTCTGCTGCCGGCCTGATATGCGGCGAGCATAACAGAGTTAATCGGGGGGCAAGCCGTCATCGTCCAGACGGCCAAGGCTTGAGGGACTATGACTTGAAGTGACCGGGCGGAATGGACAATTCTGATGCCAGGAGGGGTTCGACGTGTCCCAGGACGTGCCCATCGGCCGCAGCCAAGTGAGCCTCGCGCAGCTCAATGACCGCTCGCGTGAGATTTTCCGGCAGATCGTCGAGAGCTATCTGACGACCGGCGAGCCGCTCGGCTCGCGCAACCTGTCGCGGCTGATCCACACCCCGCTGTCGCCGGCCTCGGTCCGTAACGTCATGGCGGACCTCGAGCAGCTCGGCCTGATCTTTGCCCCGCACACCTCGGCCGGCCGGCTTCCGACCGAGCTGGGCCTGCGCTTCTTCGTCGATGCGCTGATGCAGGTCGGCGACCTCAACGAGGGCGACCGCCGCCAGATCGAGGCCCAGGTCGCCGGCGCCGGCAAGTCGGTCGAGAACGTGCTGAACGAGGCGTCGGGCTTGCTCTCGGGTCTGACCCGCGCGGCCGGCGTGGTGCTGACCGCGAAAGCCAACCCGCGGCTGAAGAACATCGAGTTCATGCGGCTCGATCCGGAGCGCGCGCTGGTCGTGATGGTCGGCGAGGACGGTCAGGTCGAGAACCGCATCCTGCCGCTGCCGGTGGGCCTGCCCGCCTCGGCGCTGACTGAGGCGTCGAACTTCCTCAACGCCCGTATCCGCGGCAAGACGCTCGCCGAGGTGCGCGGCGAGCTGGAGCAGGCGCGCGCCCAGGCGCAGGCCGAGCTCGATCAATTGACCCAGAAGGTGGTGGCCGACGGGCTCGCCAGCTGGTCCGGCGGCGACGGCGACGAGCGCAAGCTGATCGTGCGCGGCCAGGCGCATCTGCTCGAGGATCTCAGGGCCCTGGAGGACCTCGAGCGCGTGCGGCTGCTGTTCGACGATCTCGAATCCCGCCGCGACGTCATCGACATTCTGGGCCGCGCCGAGCGCGCCGAGGGCGTCCGTATCTTCATCGGCTCGGAGAACAAGCTGTTCTCGCTGTCCGGTTCCTCGACCATCATCGCGCCTTATCACGACCGCGCCGGCCACATCGTCGGCGTGCTGGGCGTGATCGGCCCGACCCGGCTGAACTACGCCCGGGTCATCCCGATGGTCGATTACACCGCCAAGGTGGTCAGCCGGCTGCTCGGCTCCTGAGTTTTTGGGTCCTAGGGCCTCGACCTCCAGCCGAACCCAAGACGCCGCTTGATTTTTTCGGCCTTTGCCCTGATATCCCGGGCATCATGAACGAGCACGACAACCGACCCAAGTTCGAAGCAGGGCCCGACACCGCGCCCGCAGGCGATCCGGCGCAGCCCGACGCTGCCGCCGCGCCGAAGGCCTCGACCTCGCTCGACCGCGAGCTGGCCGACATGAAGGACCGGCTGCTGCGTACGCTTGCCGACATGGAGAACATGCGCAAGCGCACCGACCGCGAGATCGCGGACGTGAAGGTCTACGCCATCTCGCAATTCGCGCGCGACATCCTCGGCGTCGCCGACAACATGCATCGCGCCATGCAGGCGCTCGACGACGAGCTGCGCGCCAAGGCCGACGACGCCATGAAGGCGCTGCTCGACGGCGTCGAACTCACCGAGCGCGAGCTGATGAACGTGCTGGACAAGCACGGCGTCAAGAAGCTCGAGCCGCAGGGCCAGAAGTTCGATCCCAACCGCCATCAGGCGATGTTCGAGGTCGAGGACGCCAGCGTGCCGAACGGCACGGTCGTGCAGGTGATGCAGGCCGGCTATACGATCGGCGAGCGGGTGCTCAGGCCCGCGCTGGTCGCGGTGTCCAAGGGCGGCCCCAAGGCCACGCCCGCGTCGGCCGCCTCCGCCAACGACAATCCGCAGTAAGTTTAGCGCTCTCTCAGCTTGTTCATGGCCGGGCTTGTCCCGGCCATCCACGCCTTACTTTGTAGCCAAGACGTGGATGCCCGGCACAAGGCCGGGCATGACGGCGGAGTTTGCTGCGACGTATGCGGAAAATCTCTACCGCGGCTCGAGCCCGTCGCGCACGGCGCGGAAGCGTGTGAACGCCTCGTTCCACTGGTCTTTCGGCGCGATTCCGAGAATCCGCAAGTAGGCGCCGGTGCCAAAGCGCAGCCACTGCACGATCTCGACATCGGCGCCGGTCTGCGCGTCCTTGCCGGTCGCCCGCACCTCGTGGCCGGCCTGGCCGCCGATCCGCATGCCTTCCGAGCCTGTGATCCGCACGTCCTTCATCGGCGGCAGGCCGCTCATGGCGTTGCGGGCGAACTGATTGCGGTCGCTGGTCTGCGCCGGTCCGCCGGACGCGGCTGCGATCACGAGCTGTGGCTGCTCGAGCGCTTCGAGCGTGTCCTTCGGCCCGTCGGTGAATTGGGCTGCGACGCCTGGCACCACGCGAACCAGCCGCAGCCCGGCGGTGTCACTGATGCGGAACGGCACCAGCGCGAGCTGCTCGCTGTCCGGCACATGAGCCCGCGTGGTCAGCGTCGCAAAGGCCGTGCGCACCGCGTCGTCCGCGTAGGGCGGCGGCGACTTCGACTGCATCTCGAACGACACCATGGCGGTGAGGTTTTCCATCGGCGCGATCAGCAGCCACTTGCGCAGGCGCCCGAGCGGCGTCTCCTGCCGCACCAGCACCAGGATGGCGTTGCCGCCCGCAAGCTTCAGCGTGTCGCGCTTTTCGACCAGCATGCCCTGCTTCTTCAGGGCGTCGTTGGTCATGGTCTTGTCGATCTCGGCAAAGGCCTGCTGCGGCAGTGCGATCAGCCGGATGAAGGCGGTCTTGTCGCTGTCCTCGAAGCCAGGAAATGACTTGGAGGCCTCCAGCCCGGGCGGCGGAACCATGCCCAGCCGGGACGCGGTGGGGAATACCGCATCCGCCGCGGCCGCCGGCACCGCCAGCAGGATCCAAAGGGCACAGGCGGCGAGGGCGGCGCGGAGCGGGCGGGTTTTCATAGCCATCGATATGCGGCCCCGTTAAGCGAAACTCAACCCTGCTGGGGCATGTCTGATTGGCCCGGCCCATTTTGGGAAATGGCCCTTTTTCATGTCCAACAACCTGCTGCGTCAGCCGAATTTCGGCGCCCTGGTGGTGCTGGTGTGGCTGCTCGTCGCGCTGACCTTGCTGCTGCAGTACTGGGCCCAGACCGCCGAGACCCTGCTTGATACCGACGACGCCATGCGGCTGGTCGAGATGCGGGCCTGGCTGGCCGGCCAGGGCTGGTTCGATATGCATATCGGCCGGGTGCAGCCGCCCACCGGCTATGACTCGCACTGGTCGCGGCTGATCGATGCCGGTCTCGCGGGCCTTACCCTGTTTTTCCAGTATTTCGATCCGTCATCCGCCGAGCGGCTGATGCGCGCCTGGTGGCCGCTGCTGTGGCTGTTGCCGACCATGGCCGGCACGACGTCCATCGCCTGGCGCCTCGCCGGCCGCGAGGCCGCGATGGTGGCGCTGCTGCTCGCGCTCGCCGGCGTGCCGGCCTATCAGCAGTTCACGCCCGGCCGCATCGATCATCACAATGTGCAGATCGCGCTCGCGATGCTGATCGCCGCCGCGACCGTATGGTCGGACCACAAGCGCTGGTGCGCGGCCGCGGCAGGCTTGCTGACCGGCTTTGCGCTCGCCATCGGCTTCGAAAGCCTGCCTTATCTCGCGGTCTGCGGCGCCATGTTGGCGCTGCGCTATGTGGTCGATCCGCATGTGGCCGATGTTCGGGCCGGGGTGGCGCTTCGCCAATACGGTCTGGCGCTGGCGGTCGCCGCTGGCTTTGCGTTCCTGATCAGCGTCGGGCCGACGCAGTGGACCATCTATCGCTGCGACGCCATCGCGCTCAACAACGTCACGGCCACGATCGGCGCCGGCCTGATGCTCGCGCTGGCGGGCTCGCTGCAGCACGAGGACGGTCTGACGCGGTTCTTTGCTGTGGGCGCGGCCGGGGCGCTTGCCGCCGCGGTGTTCCTGATGTTCGAGCCGCGCTGCGTGCGCGGGCCTTTCGCCATGGTCGATCCGGCGATCTGGCCGGTCTGGCACGACCATGTGCGCGAGCTGCAGACGCTGGTCGCTGTTTTTCGGATCAATCCGCTGACTGCCGTCGCGATTGCCGGGTTCCCGGCGCTGGCGCTCATTGCCATGCTCAAGCTCGCGACCGAGAAGAAGCTCCGCGGCGACTTCGGCTTCCTGGCCGCGAGCCTGGTCTTCGCCGCCGCCGCCGTCACCATGGTGCTGGCGATCCGCGGCTATTCCTATGCGATCTGGCTCGGCATGCCGCTGGTCGCGACGCTGGCGCTGCGGTTTTTCCAGGCCCTGCACATCGAGCGCCTGGTGCCGCGGCTCGCCGCCAGCCTGATGTTCACGCCGCTTGCCATTTCGGTGGGCGCCATCACCATCGCCCATGCCAACGGACTGAGCGACAAGGACAGCTTCGCCCGCCCGGCGAGCCGGGCCTGCTTTGCCAGCGCGAGCTACGCGGCGCTGGCCAAGCTGCCCCAGGGCCTGGTGATCGCCGACGTGAGTCTCGGGCCGTACCTGCTGGCGCTGACGCCGCACAGCGTGGTGGGTGCGCCCTACCATCGGCTTTCAACCGGGATCGTGGTGAGCCAGGGCGTGCTGGCCTCGGCGCCCGACGATTCCCGCGGCATGGTCACCGCCACCAAGCTGATCGGATCGGGCGGCAAGCCGGTCTATATCGCGGTTTGCGGCCCGCGGCCGCCGGACGGCCTCGCCGAAGCCGCACAAAACAGTAGTCTCTGGGCCAAGCTTTCGGCCGGCACCCCGCCGGCCTGGCTCGAGCGGGTCGCGGGCGCGGAGCCGTTCCAGATCTATCGGGTGAAGCTCTGAATAGCGGTCCTATGCCCCCTGCAAACCCCATCAAGTCCTTGCGGGGCAAGGGGTCCCTCCTATATGAGCCAAGACGCCGCAGTTGCGGCGGAAATCATTAATTGGGGGTCGGGCATGGGTGCCACAAAGGGCTCAACCGACCTGCTGTGAAAGAGAGGGTACACCATGGGCAAGGTCATCGGCATCGACCTCGGCACCACCAATTCCTGCGTTGCCATAATGGAAGGCAAGTCTCCGCGGGTCATCGAGAACGCGGAAGGCATGCGCACCACGCCATCGATCGTGGCGTTCACTGACGACGGCGAGCGCCTCGTCGGACAGCCGGCCAAGCGCCAGGCCGTCACCAACCCGGAAAAGACCATCTTCGCGGTGAAGCGGCTGATTGGCCGCCGCTACGACGATCCGATGGTCGAGAAGGACAAGAAGCTCGTCCCCTACAAGATCGCCAAGGCGTCGAACGGCGATGCCTGGGTCGAGGAGGACGGCAAGACTTATTCGCCCTCGCAGATCTCGGCTTTCATCCTTCAGAAAATGAAGGAGACCGCAGAAGCCAATCTCGGGCAGAAGGTCGATCAAGCGGTCATCACCGTCCCGGCCTACTTCAACGACGCGCAGCGTCAGGCCACCAAGGACGCCGGCAAGATCGCGGGCCTCGAAGTGCTCCGCATCATCAACGAGCCGACCGCGGCCGCGCTGGCTTACGGTCTCGACAAGCAGAAGAACGGCACCATCGCGGTCTACGACCTCGGCGGCGGCACGTTCGACATCTCGATCCTCGAGATCGGCGACGGCGTGTTCGAGGTGAAGTCCACGAACGGTGACACGTTCCTGGGCGGCGAAGACTTCGACATGCGCCTCGTCAGCTACCTGGCCGACGAGTTCCAGAAGACCCAGGGCATCGACCTGCGCAAGGACAAGCTCGCGCTGCAGCGGCTGAAGGAAGCCGCCGAGAAGGCGAAGATCGAGCTGTCGTCCACCACGCAGACCGAGATCAATCTGCCGTTCATCACGGCGGACGCCAGCGGCCCGAAGCATCTCACGATGAAGCTCACCCGCGCCAAGTTCGAGGCGCTGGTCGATGACCTCGTGCAGAAGACCGTCGAGCCGTGCCGTCAGGCCATGAAGGACGCGGGCGTCTCCGCGGCCGAGATCAACGAAGTCGTCCTGGTCGGCGGCATGTCCCGCATGCCGAAGGTCCAGGAGGTCGTGAAGCAGCTGTTCGGCAAGGAGCCCCACAAGGGCGTCAACCCGGACGAGGTCGTCGCGGTCGGCGCAGCCATTCAGGCCGGCGTGCTCGCGGGCGACGTCAAGGACGTGCTGCTGCTCGACGTGACGCCGCTGTCGCTCGGCATCGAGACGCTGGGCGGCGTGTTCACCCGGCTGATCGACCGCAACACCACGATCCCGACCAAGAAGGGCCAGACGTTCTCCACCGCTGAGGACGGCCAGCAGGCGGTGACGATCCGCGTGTTCCAGGGCGAGCGTGAGATGGCAGCCGACAACAAGCTGCTGGGTCAGTTCGACCTCGTCGGCATCCCGCCGGCGCCGCGTGGCATGCCGCAGATCGAGGTCGGCTTCGACATCGACGCCAACGGTATCGTCAACGTGACGGCGAAGGACAAGGGCACCGGCAAGGAGCAGCAGATCCGCATCCAGGCGTCGGGTGGTCTGTCCGAGGCTGACATCGAGAAGATGGTCAAGGACGCCGAGTCCCACGCCGAGGAGGACAAGAAGCGCAAGGCCGCGGTCGAGGCCAAGAACCACGCCGAGGCGCTGATCCACTCCACCGAGAAGGCGCTGGCCGAGCACGGCTCCAAGGTCGCCGAGCCCGAGCGCAAGGCGATCGAGAACGGCATCGCCGACCTCAAGGAAGCCTTGAAGGGCGACGACGCCACCGCGATCGCAGCCAAGACCAACGCGCTGGCGCAGGCTTCGATGAAGCTCGGCGAGGCGATGTACAAGCCGCAGGAAGGCGCCCAACCGGGCGCCGGCGAGCCGGGGGCTGAGGCCCACGGCGAGCCCGGCAAGAAGGAAGACGTGGTCGACGCGGAGTTCACCGAGGTCGACGACGACAAGAAGAAATCCGCCTGAGCACCGGGGGACCGGAGCCATGGTAGACACTCACTGCCAGCGGTGGCCCGGTGCCTGCGCACCGGGCCATTTGTTTGATCGGAAGTTTTGAGGCATACGCGGGCAGCGCCGGAGCCGGGGGAAGCGGTCAGGCGAGCAAAGAGGGTGACGCGAGCCGGCGATGGCAAAGCGCGACTACTACGAAGTATTGGGCGTGGCGAAGGGCGCGAGCGAGGCCGAGATGAAGGCCGCGTATCGCAAGCTTGCCATGCAGCACCATCCCGACCGCAATCCCGGCGACAAGGATTGCGAGCACCGCTTCAAGGAAATCAACGAGGCCTATGACGTCCTGAAGGACGGCGACAAGCGCGCCGCCTATGACCGCTTCGGCCACGCCGCCTTCGAGCAGGGCGGCATGGGCGGACAGCATGGCTTCGGCGCCGATTTCGGCTCGGCTTTCTCGGACATCTTCGAGGGCATCTTCGGCATGGGCGGCGCGCGCCAGCGCACCTCCGGCCGCGAGCGCGGCGCTGATCTGCGCTTCAACATGGAGATCACACTCGAGGACGCCTTCAACGGCAAGACCGCCCAGGTGCGGCTGCCGACGTCGGTGACCTGCGAGGGCTGCTCGGGCTCCGGCGCCAAGCCCGGCACCAAGCCGAAGACCTGCCAGCATTGCGGCGGCCACGGCCGCATCCGCCACACCCAGGGCGGCTTCTTCACGCTGGAGCGCACCTGCCCGATCTGCCAGGGCCGCGGCCAGGTGATCGAGGATCCGTGCCCGTCCTGCTCAGGCTCCGGCCGCATGACGCGCGAGCGCACGCTGTCGGTGAACATCCCGCCCGGCGTCGAAGAGGGCACGCGCATTCGTCTGGCCGGCGAAGGCGAGGCCGGCCTGCGCGGCGGGCCGCCCGGCGATCTCTACATCTTCCTGTCGCTTGCGGGTCACGAATTGTTCCAGCGCGACGGCGCCGATTTGCACTGCCGCGTGCCGATCTCGATGACGACTGCGGCTTTGGGCGGCGAATTCGAGGTGCCGTCGATCGACGGCAGCAAGGCGCGGGTCAAGGTGCCGTCCGGCACCCAGTCCGGACGCAGATTCCGCCTCAGCGGTAAAGGGATGCCTGTGCTGCGTGCAAAGCAACATGGCGACATGTATGTGCAGGTTGTGGTGGAAACGCCACAGAATCTCACCAAGCGGCAGCGTGAGCTGCTCGCCGAATTCGAGAAATTGTCGTCGCAGGAAACTCATCCCGAGGCCGCCGGTTTCTTCGCTCGCGTCAAGGACTTTTTTGGCAACGGCGCCCGTTCGGGCTGAGCCGGCACCAACCTCCTGCCATCCGGCTTGACCCCTGGCCCGCCGCCTATTACCGGTTGATCCTCCTGTCGCAGTGTTGTCATAATCCCTCCATGCCCCTTCTCGCGTTTCAGATGCTCGAAAAAAAGATCGAGAGGCGGATCCGGCTTCTGGAGCAGAGAAGCGGATTGAGCTTCCTCGATGAAGTGGCCTTCATTCGATCATGGATCGAGAAGCCGCTCTCGATGGGCGCGGTCACGCCGTCGGGCAAGATGCTCGCGCGCGCGATGGCGCGCGCCGTCGACCCCGAGGCGAAGGGCCCGGTGATCGAGCTTGGCTCCGGCACCGGCGCCGTCACCAAGGCGCTGGTCGAGCGCGGCATCGAGCCGCAGCGTCTGGTGCTGGTCGAATTCAATCCGTCGTTCTGCCGGCTGCTGCGCACGCGCTATCCGGAGGCGACGGTCATTCAGGGCGACGCCTATCGCATCCAGCATCTGCTCGGCGATCTGTTGCGCGAGCCGGCGTCCGCTGTGGTGTCGGGCCTGCCGCTGCAGACCAAGCCGTTCCGCCAGCGCACGCGGCTGATCGACGAGGCCTTCGAGCTGATGGCGCCGGACGCGCCCTTCGTGCAGTTCACCTACGCGATGGTGACGCCGATCCCCAAGCGCGCCGGCCACGACATCACGGCGCATGCCTCCGCGCTGGTCTGGCAGAACCTGCCGCCCGCGCGCGTGTGGGTGTATCGCAAGCGCTGAGGCGGCGCACGCCGCTCTTGTCGATCCTCGACGCACTTTCGCGCAGCGCCGCCCGCGCCGATCGATCATGCTTGCTGAAGCGATGCGAGCAGAAGCAGGCGGCACTCGCCCGCCGCCTGCCGGACCGCGTGTCGAAATAACCTCCGCCCCGGCTCACACGTGGAACAGGAAGCTGCTCGGATTGGCGGTCACCATGTCCTGCGTCAAACCTTCGATGGCGATTGTGTCGTCGTCATCGATCGTGATGGTCGCCCCATGGCTGTCGAACGTGGTGCGGGCGAGCAGGCTGGCGATGCCGTTGTCGAAGATCGAGGACGGCAGCGAAAGCGTGTCGTGATCGGGACCGGATACATGCGCTGCGAAGTCCCGCAGCGTGTCATGACCGATCGTCTCCGAGAACACGAAGGTATCGTTCGCTCCGCCGCCGGTGATGCGCTCATCCGCGGCGGTCGCCTGGATCGTAAGACCGTCCGCATGACCCACGACGATGTGGGTTCCGTCCGCCAGCGTCTTGTCCGAGAGAACCAGCTGCCCGGACGCGCCGAACTGCCGATGGATCGCCACGAAAGATTCGCCGGTGACGTTCTCGTCGTTTCTTTCCTGAAGCACGCCGTTGCTGTCGTAGCTCCACGTGCGCGTCATCCCGTCCGAATAGGTCGCGGTTTGCGGCTTTTGGTTGTCTCCGTACTGGACCTGGTAGGACGTATACGGCTCGTCGACGACCCCCGTGTAGGTGGCATCGTGGACCGTACCGTCGCCGTTGAAGGCGATCGTCTTGGTCGAGCCGTTTTCGAGATGGACCACCTTCGGAGCCCGGACGATCTCCAGAATGCCGTCAGGATTGACGTTGGCACCGTCGAGGACGGCCCTGTTGCCGGCATCGTCGGTGATGCTCGCCCCGTCAAACTTGATTCCCGTGACGCCGAGGTCGGGAGTGTGCTGTCCGATATTTTGCGGCGTATAGGTGAATGTCAGGCTGTCGGTGCCGGAGCCGCCCGCATAGGTCGCATACGCCCCGTTGCTGAGATGCAGCCGCGGCGCGCCGCCCGAAACCGTCACCTCGTCGTTGAAATGAACCGTGATGGTCACGCTGTCGCCGACCGCGATGGTGCCATTGCCATGGGCGTCGACATGGCTGCCGGATGCCACGACCGACGTGACCTCCGGTGCGACCGTATCGACCGCAACACCGGTGGTGAATCCGGCGAGGCTTGAGAAATCGGCCCGCTCCCCGTCGCCGCTTGCGTCCGTGATCGTCGCGCCGGCCGGCTGGAAGCCTGTGACCGCGAGCGCCGGAGTATTCTGGCCGGAGTTGGTTTTCCCGACCCGGTATTCGAACGTCAACGTGTCGGTGCCCGTGCCGCTCTTGTACAACGCCCGGCCCCCATCGTTGAGCAAGAGCCGCGGTGTGCCGCCGGAGATGTCCACGGCGTCGCTCATCGTCACCGTGAAGGTCACGACATCGCCGGGCCCGAGGTGCGCGACCGGCGGCGATACCTGGACCGATTGCACCGATGGAGGGCCATCGGCCGCCTCGACCGTGATGACGAACTGCTCGACGTCGTGATTGCCGGCGTTGTCGGTCGCGGTCGCCGTGATGGTGTGGCTGCCGATCGCGAACACGTCGCCGGAATGCACCACCGCGCCGTTCTCGGTAAAGACGATCGTATCCGTCCCGTCGACCGCGTCGGTCGCCGTGGCCGCAAAGGTCACAACCGCACCGGACGGACCCGTCGCCGCGACCGTCTGATCGTCGATGTCGGCGACATCCGGCGCTGTCGTGTCTCGCACCGTGATGCTGAAGGTTTCGGACGCCACGCCGCCGGCCGAGTTGGTCGCCGTCGCCGTGATGATGTGCTCGCCGAAATGGAAGGTGTCGCCCGAATGAACCTCCGTGCCGTTCTCGGTGAACACCACCGGATCGGTGCCGTCGATGTTGTCGGTCGCGATCGCCGTGAAGGTGGCGACGGCGCCGTCCGGCCCGGTCGCCTCCAGCACCTGATCGCCGACCGGCGTCAGCACCGGCGGCGCCGCCACGACGGTGTCGACGATCGTCAGCGTGATCGGATCGAGCGCCGCCGTGAAGCCCGAGGCGTTGTTCTGGGTGGCGTTGAGCGTGATGGTGCCGCTATGCGCGCCCAGGACCGAATTGTCGATGACGACCTCGAGCCCGCCGGCGACATGCCCGCCCGCAAGCTTCGCCGGCCCATTGTGGCTGTTGACGATAAACGTGCCGCCGCTCGTGATCGTGTAGCTGCCGCTCAGCGTGTTCGCGCCGAGCGCCGCGAGGTTCGCGGCGCCGAGCGTGATCAGCGGCGAGTCGCCCGCCTGCACCAGGTTGCCGAGATTGAGCGTCCAGGCATTGCCGACATGCGTCAGCGTTCCGCCGCCGGAGAATTCGACGAAGGCCGCTTCCGCATCGACACCCTCGGTTTGCTCGTGGTTCACCACCGTGACATCGACCGCCGTGCTGACCGGAGTCGGCGCGGTGCCGCCGCCATCCACCGAGATGCCGGTGATCTGCACCCGCAGCTTGTCGGAGACATCGGTGCCGATATCCGGCAGCGCGATCGTGAACACGCCGCCGGTGAGGCCCGCCGCGATGGTGACGGCGCCGCTCGGCAGCGTGCCGCCGAAATCCGCGGCGCCGAGATAACCGTCGCCGTTCGGGTCGACGACCGCATAGGAAACCGTCACGGCGCCGGCCAGGACGCCGGTCAGATAGACCTGGAACGAGGCCGCGCCGTTGTCCAGGAATTGCACCGCGGTCGGCGTCACGCCGAGCAGGATCGGCGGCGGCGGCGCTTCCGTCACGGTGACGTTCGCGTTGTAGGCCGGCGGCGCGATCTGCTGCTGCTGGACCGCGGTGTCGATGAACGACTGCGCGCCGGTCAGCGCGTAGTCCAGGATCGCGTTGGCGCGGGTGACCGGGTCGGTGACGCCGGCGGCGTCGACCGCGGCGGTCGCGCGCGCCACGACATCCGCGGGCAGGTCGGCGAGCGCAATGGGCGCCGGCGGGAAGTCGAGATCCGTGAAGGTCGTGGTGTCCTGGCCTGCGCCGTAGTCGAGCAGCGAGCCGGCCTGGGCGACCCGCCACGCATTCGCGAGCGACTGCTCGTCGGTGTAGAGCTGCGCGAAGGTGAGCGCAGTGCCCGGGTGCGAGCCGTCGGCGAGTTGCAGGTCGTCGCTGTAATCGCCATTGGCATTGCCGAGCAGGCCCGCGACCTGTCCGGCCGCAAAGCCCGTACCGAGCTGGACGTTGACCGAAACGCTGTAGCCGTCGGTCGTCATGGTGACGGCTTCGCCGCCCGCCGCCCGCACGATGTATTCGGCGCCCGAGCCGAGGTGCTGGATCGAGCCGCCGCCGCTGAGGTTGAGCGTGCCGTTGGTGCCGATGCTGATCGCATGGCCGTCGAGCCAGAGCTTGCCGGCGCGGCTGGCATCGAGCGTCACCCGGTGGCTGCCGACCGCGACCGCGGCTTCCTCGATGATCGAGACGTGCGAGCCGGGGCCGGTCGAAACCGTGCGGATCTGGGTCTCGAAATTGTCGCCGGCGACGAGCGATTTCGCCAGCACGAACTCGCCCGCGGCCTGGAAGTCGTAGCGCAGGCCGTCGAAGGTGCCGAGATGGGGATCGCCGCCGACCCAGCCGCTCGGATTGGGCGGGTAATGCGGAACCGGCGGCGGCGTCGGATCGGCCGGGTTCGGATCGGCGAAGACCGAGTAGTTGTAGATGATCTCGATCTGCCTTTCGAAAGTCGAATCGGTCGGATTGACGCTGTAGGCGGTGAAAAAGACGATGACCTGATGATCGCCGACCGTGCTGGTGTTGATGGCCAGATTGTTGGAGCGATCGAACTGGCCGGCCTGCAGGTTGTCGACGTTGTGCAGACTGACGCCGGGCTCGTCGACGTAGATGTCCACGCGTAACGCGTCCTGACCGGACTCGAGGCCATTGTCATAGGCCTCGCCCGCTTGCTCGAATGGCTGATCGAGCTGATGCTGGATCTGGTCGCCGTCGAACCCGAAATCGTTGGCAAGGTCGTTGAAGTTGAGATCGAGGAGCGACTCGATCTGCGCCTTCTGCTCGTCCGAAAGACCGGTGCCTCCGGTCTGCTGCTTCACGGCCTGATCCAGGATGTCGAGGGCCGGCAGTCCCATCGAGTTGAGGACGCTGTGCATGATATTTTGCACATCGATCGTCGAGCCAATGCCGTGGATCGCGTCCTTGAGCGTCTGCGTGAATTCGGGCCCGGTGAGCACGGAGGCCAGGCCACCCCGCACCTGCTCGGTGAAGTTCTGCGCCGCCTTTTCGGTCGTCTGCTCCATCCCGGAGCTGATGAGCTGCTTGGCCAGATCGCCGTTCCCGCCGAGCACGCCGGTCAGGATGTTCAGGACGCTCGCTGGCGTGCCGTTGACGGCGCCGCTGATGCCGTCGAGGATCTTGTCGCTGAGTTTGTCGACAAGATGATCCTTGAAGACGCCGCCGAGGAATCCGGTTTCGACGCCGCCTGTCGAAGTCAGCGAGTCGGCGCTTGCGTCGAGGTGCTGCTGAATTTGCTGGCTTTGTTCGGCCGTGATCCCACCACCACCACTCCCTTGCGTGAGCATCTGGATGATGTTTCCGAGCATCGCATCGGGGTTGTGCACCATCCCCTCGACCGATTGTTTCAGTGTCGTCTTGACCAGTTCCAGCATCTGCCCGATCTGCCCGAAGGCCCCGCCGCTCTGGCCGGAGTGATCGGCTGCCTGCGCGGCTTTGATCTCCGTTTTCACATCGGCCTTGGCCCGGTCGACGACCTGCTCCTCGAACTCCTCGCTGATCTGCTCGGCGAGATCGCCATCGCCACCGCCGCCGCCACCTTCGCCGCTGCCGCCTTCGCTGCCGCTGCCGCCGCCGGTCATCTGGCGCAGGTCGTTGAGGAAATCGGCGTCGGAGAAGATGTCGTCGAAGCTCGAGCTCAACCGATCGAACAATTCGTCCAGCAGGAAGTCGGCCGCGCGGTCCGACGCCATATCCTGGACGTCGGCGATGTTGCCGATCGCAACATTGTGAGCGTTGGGCTCGCTGCCCTGCAGGTAGGAGCCGAGCGACACCTCATAAAGCTTGGGATAGCCGCCGCTTGTGTCGACCGTGGGTGGCTGCTCGAAGCCGTCGATCGAGGCCTTGGCATACTCGTTGAACTGGACGTCGACGTCGACCGTCTGCGTGCCGAGGTCCGTGTCGTCGAGTCCGCTCGTGTTGGCGCCGTAGCTCACGAGATGAACATCGAGCGTCCCGTGCTGGTTCGATGGTGCGAAATCGTCGGTATGGACCCCGTACATTTGCCAGGTGTCGGTGCTGCCCGCCGCAATGTAGCTGGGCCCGACGTTGTTGATCGGGTCTTGAGTGTCGGGATTGGTGAGGAAGAAGTCGCCGGTGACGCCGGTGATCTCGGCCTTCAGCTCTTCGGAGAACCCGTCCGCCGCCGCCGTGTTGATGATCTTGAGAGGAAGATAAATGAAGTCGTCGCCGAGACGGTGCAGATACCAGGTCGCGGCCGGGATATCGGCTTCCGCCAGGCGGTAGACGTCGGCCTCGAGATAGAGCGTCTGGCTCGGCAGCGGGGAGGTGTAGGTTCCTGTGCCCGCCGGCGGCACCGAGGTGAAGTCGAGCGTTACCGAGCCGGTGATGTGGCCGGCATTGTCGGTCGATATGCCGGCCTGGATGTCGGTGCTCTCCGAGCCCGGTTCGAGTCCGGAAAATCCTCCGGTTGCCACGGCGCCGCCGGTGGTCAGGCCGATGTGGCCGTCCAGCGCGCTGCCGCTGACGTTCGCCGGGTTGGTGACGTGCACCGTGGTGAGGTTGTTGCCGCTGCCCTGGTGCACCTTCGGGGTCAGATCGTCGACCGTGACCTGAGCTGTGGCCTGGTCGGTGCCGTCGGTGAACGTGATCAGCGTGCCGCCGGCGCCGTCCGAATCGGCGTGAATGCCGAAATGCGCAAGGTCGCCGCCGGTGAAGGTGAAGACATCGTTTTCGGACGGCTGCCCGACGGTATCGGAGGGATGAACCGTGACGACCACGTGGGTGGCGTCGGGGCGGCTGACCTCGACCGACGGCCCGGATCCCGCTTCCGGCAGCGCGACGTTGATCAGATGGATCGCATTGCCGGTGCGATTGCCGAAAATCGACAGATGAACGCCATGGGCATCGTTCAGCGCCAGCGTCGCATTCTGCGCGTTGGGCGCGAACTGCGCGGTCGCGTTCCCGAGCGAGCCGTCCACCTCGATGGTGGAGTTGCTGTACATGAAGAGCTGGAAGAATCCGCTGGACGGCAGATCGTTCTGCAGCACCAGCGTCGCCCCTACGTCGGCGACCAGGCCGCCGCCGCTTCCGGAAATATCGCCGGTCACGGTGAGCGTGCCGTTCTGGGCGAAGATATCGCCGCCGTGGCTCACGATCGGCCCGTTGACGGTGCCGTAGCCATACACGGTGCCGCTGATGATCTGTCCGAAGGTGCCGGTGCTGATGACGTTGGTTTCGAGATCGAGCGACGCGGCGGTGAACACGCCTCCGTCGATGATCAGGCTGGCGTAGTTTGTGATGTCGTTGCTGCTGGTGAAGTCGCGACCGTCGAGCAGCTCGAGCGCGCCAATATCGTCGAACGAGTTGCCGTCGGCGCCGATCGAGGTCAGCGTGGACTCGATGGATTCGGCAACGAAGCCGCCATTGCCGTCCGAATGCGTGACGAAGAGGTTCGATGATTGCCCGATCCTCACGACCGAGCCGCGGAGCGTCGTGATCGGACCGTCGCCCGCGAGGTAGATCGCCGAGCTGTCGCGGGCGATGTAGAAGCCCCACTTCAAATCGCCGTTGACGAGGTTGGAGTTGTTCTCAACACCCACCACGCCCATCTGCAGCGCGCTGCCATTCTCGGCGTCGAGCGTGCCGCCGAAGGACATGTTCCAATCGGTCGCCTGCACGGCGAGGAAGCCACCAACATCGGCCAGGATGGTGCCCTCGACCACGATCGACGCAGGACCGCCCGCGGCATCAGAGAAATTCACATAGCCGGCGCCCGCGAGCTTTCCGCCATTGTCGATATAGAAGACGCCTGGTGTGCCGGATTCGGAATCGCCGGTGAAGACGTTGAGCTGGCTCTCCGGCGTGCCCGCATCGGCCCGCACCAGCCGGACGGTCGTGCCGTCCTCGATGTGAACGTCCGGATTGCCGATCAGCGTGATCGTGCCGCCGCCTTCGCCGCCGTTGACATGCTCCTCGTCGATATTGATCAGCTCGGCGTTGTTGCCGAGGGTGATCTCGGCGTCATCGACCAGCTCGATGGTGCCATTTTGCAGGATGACATTTTCGAGATCGAGCGTATTGACCACGCGAATGGTGTGGCCGCCGAGATCGATCACGAAGGGCGACGACGCATCGGTGGCATCGATCGTGACGTTCTGGAAAACGTCGGTGGTCGTGTCGCCGTCGATCACCAGCGAGCCGCCGTCGGCGATCCAGATCACACCGTTCTTGATGACCGCATTCTTGAGGTCGAGCGTGCCGGTGTTCGAGATGTCGAGCTCGTTGCCGCCGAGATCGACGGTCATGTGGGATTCGCCGTCGAGATTCTCGAACCGCACCTGGTTGTTCACCACCGCGTAGTACGCGTTGGCGTCGAAGGTCATGTCGCCTGCGAAGATGACGTCGCGGAACGATGTGCCCTGCCCGGTGACGGTGAAAGTGCCGCCGTCGACGATCACCGTGGTGTCGCCGAAATTGTCGCCATTCACGCGGCCAAAATCTTCCAGCGTGACCGCGCCGTCCTTGATGTCGAGGGTGCCGTGCAGGATGAATTCGCCCTGAATCGAGACGGACGCGTCCTGATCGACCGTCACGGTGGTGAGGCCTGAGCCGAAGCCTTTTTCGAAGATCGCAAAAAGGACTGCGATCGAGGCGTGGTTGCCGATCGTGATGTCGCCCTGGATGGCCGCGAGATCGAGAGTCGCGGTGCCGTAGAGATCGGCATCGCCGAATATGAGCTTGCCGAAATCGCCGAAGTTGGGATCGTTCTGCTGGACCGATGCGTGCCGGATCGTGCCGCCGTCGACCTCGAAGGTGCCGCTCTGCAGGCTCAGCGTGCCGATGCCGAAGGCGCCGCTCTCCTGCACGTCGCTGATCAGATCGATCGAGCCGGTGAGCCGGACCGAGGGCGCTCCGTCTGGATCGGTCAGCCGGACGATGACGAGGTCGGCGGCCTGGTCGCCGGCGATCGTGACCGTGAACGGGTCGGTCGCAATCGAATTGTCGAGAATTGCCTCGTTGTCCTGGGGACTCGCGTAGTCGCGGCCCGGCGGCGGGACGCCGTTGCTCCAGTTGTTCGGATCGTCCCACAGGCCGTTGCCGGCCAGTCCGGTCCAGACGGTCGAGGTCGCATTAGGCATGGGTGCCCCCCAGTTTCAAAATTGCCGCCCTCCTCCTGGACAGACGGCGCCTTCAATCCACGCAGCGTCGCGTCGCAGCCGCTCGGCAAAGAGCGGCGGCCCTGGCAGATCAGGCGAAATGACGGAAATGCACCCCCGAAGAGCAGAATTCTTTATAGATTTCTGATAGTTACGAAGCGCCCCGGTATCCGCAGATATTCCCCGACCCTTTAGTGTGAATTAACAAAGCATTACCATCAATGGGCTCGATTCAAACTATTCAAATGGATAGTCCCGGCTGCTGCGCGGCTCTGGATCGCCGGCCGGCAGCCATGGCGGGGCCGTAAGCCCATAGGGATGCGCGGGAATTTCGATATCGCGCGCGATGCCCGATTCCCGATGTTGACGGAGCTTGCAAACAGGGGCGCTCGGGTTGCGGATTCTATTCCGTAGCGTAGGGTCCGCCCGCCTTGCTCGGTTGAGGGCGTCATCTAGAGCGTCTATTTGGCGGAGCAGGGTGTGGCGCCCGGGTTCCTGTCGTAACGCAGGCAGGGACTAGCGTC